>Ga0116231_10008621_pt1 | contig 17777 bp, 16 predicted proteins | sample S1TSphgellanicum_2_FD_89695 | JGI IMG/M metagenome (GOLD analysis project Ga0116231, IMG submission 89695) | Host-associated microbial communities from peat moss isolated from Minnesota, USA - S1T2_Fd - Sphagnum magellanicum MG | ecosystem: Host-associated > Plants > Peat moss > Unclassified...
AAATTAAACTAAAAAACAAAAAAAAAAAAAAAAAACCATAATCTCTTGAAAATCATTTCAACATATTCAAATGAAATAACACATATTTACATTTGTATGAAATTGGAAAGACACAAAAATTCAAAATTTATAAAAAAGAAAAGACACAAAGATTCCAAAAAACATTGAAATATTTTTAAAAAATTGTTTGTCTTTTGATATTTTAGATCCATAAGGACATTTTGAAACATTACAACTTGTAAATTGTTTGTTTTTTAAAATTTCTGGTTTGGAATCAACCTTTACATAAATTTATAGTTTGGAATTGTCTTTTTGTAAGACCTACGATTATAGCTCATCCCACATAAACCAGCTTTGATGAAATCATCGTCACTGGAATTAGCCTATGTATTAACCATCTACATGCAATTTACTTCCTCAATTATCATCCATTTTTTGCATACATGACTTATGTGTTAGGGGATAGCTCACTAAGGTGAAACCCAACATTCAACTCAAATTGGGTTTCATCCACCACAAAGTCATAAGGGGTTCGAATGGATGGTGCATTTGTGTGGTGATACGGATGATACTTAAATTCAGTTGATACTCAAATTCGGCAAAAGGGCTTTACTTGGGTCCAATTTTCAAGTTAGAAGGTCTAGGGGCTTATGTAGTTAGGGTTTAATATCTAGGGTGTCAAGTAAGGTTTATGACTAAACTTTCTTGGCTAGGTTTTCCAAGCCTTAATGTTTAAGATTTAAGCTTAGCAACTAAGGTATGTGCATCATAAAGGATTTTTTAATATTGCTCAATAGCCTTGCAATGGCTAACTCACAAAGCCACCACTACCTCCAAAAGAATAAAATGACCCAAGTGAGAACTCAAGCCTCACTTTGCCAAAGCTTTCTATGATTTCATTATTTGCTTTTGCTTTTGATTCGCTTTTTTATAGTTCTCATTCGTGTTTGTTGGTGGTTGTGGTGTTTTTAACATTTGTTTTGTTATGCTTTGTGTTTGCAAGTTTGTTAACATGCATGATGGTGTGAAGCTCATGCACTCCTTTGTTCCTTCATTCTTATTCATATTTTTTTCATTCATAACTCCTACTTTTATTTTTTGTGTTCCTATTTTTCATTCTCAATTCCTACTTTTCATTTTCAACTCATAAATTATTATTATTTTGTTGTTGTTGGTTACTCTTTATTCCTATGATCTTTTGTTTTTTGCTCTTCATTTTCAACTCCTATTCTTTGCTCCCAATTATGGCTTTTCATATTTTATTCTTAACCTTTTGTTCTCGCTTTTTATTTTTTTGTTCATTTTCAAGTTCTTGTTCCTTCTCCTACTCCTTCATTCTTGTTTCAAGCTTAACTCCTCTACTTGGGTACTTCCCCATCACCTTTGTGCAAGTCCAAGAACACTCAAAGCATCACTCATTTGGCAATCCAAGCTTCATTGCCCTCTTTGGTAAGTTTTTATTTTTCTCTTTGTATTTTGTTTTATTTATTGCTTATCTTTCTTAGTTAGCTTTATTGGGGTTTTTTTTTCCCCCCTTTATATGTATCTATTTGTGTTTTATGTTTTCATTGTTTGTATGCTTGATTAGTTCATTATCAATTTTTTGTTTGCTTTTTGTTTGCAAGATTTTAAATGCAAGTGACATTTTGTTTTTTCACTTGCATACTATTTTATACATTGCATTTTACACTTGCACAATTTTTTTGCATGATTATGAAAGGAATGAAAATTAAATAATATTTTCAACTTTTCATCATGTCATTTATAAATGTTTGCATTTTGATTGTGTTGGATTTAAATAGTTTTTTTACAAACTAACTTGGAGAAGACATAATTTCTTTATTTAATTTTTCCACTCCTCTTTGTGAAAATGGAAATGTCCTTTGAAATTGAAAATAGAGTATGTGAATGAAACATGTGAATTGTTAATGAATTGAGTAATTATGGAAGAACTTGTGGGAAAAAGGTTTAATGATTATCCTAGTTTGTAAAAAAAATTAAGCAAAAACCTAAATAATGAAAAAAAGAAAATAAATCTCAAAAAAATTCTTGTTAAAAGAAAGTTTTAAAAATTCATAGCATAAATTCCTTATGGACATTGGGCATGTGCATGATAATTATAACAAAGATGTGGGCATTGGTAGTGCATACATCATAGATTATGCATTGCATACTTTGTTGTAACAATTTAGCCAATGTTTTAAATCCAAAAATAAAATAATCAAAATCAATTTGTAATTTCATATTACAACATTAATGGAATAAAAATTTGAAAAAAACATTTAGATGCAAACCACTATGTTATTGTAAAACAATTGAGTAGGAAATGAACAATTTAATAATATTTATGGGAATGGAATCAATAAAAAAAGGCATAATGTGTTTAAAAGTTCAATCTCAAATTTTTTAATTACAAAAAATATTTTCAAAAATTATGATTTGTAGCAAAAAAAGGTCTTTGGAAAACCATTCAATTGTGAAGAACCATTTACTTATGCAAGTTGTGAAAAGCCTTTTGCTTTAAGCATATGGCCATGTATTTGTGTCCAAAAAATCATTTTTTTTTCTAGAATTTTTTTTCACAAAAGGTGTTACCTAACTTGGCATATTAAATGAAACAATTAAATATGTTTTGCCAATCTTAAAACACTGCAATTCTATGATTGCAATATTTGATTTATGGATGTTCAAAGGAGTTCATGATGTTTTTTTGCTATGGTTACTAATTTTTGGGAACTAATTAATAATCAAATCATATCACCATTGGTCTATTTGAACATATAGAAATCACAATATAAACTTTGACTAGTAGTTTAAAAAAATTGTCAAAGTAATATGCTTTAAGGAAAAACATCATTGCTTATGTGAAAATTGATAGGTGTAATTTTAATGTAATGATTATTGTGGTGAAATCAATTATCAAACATTCGGTTGGGAGAATATTTTCCGAGTCCATGTCTTTAAAACCGTGTCAATATGTTATGATAAATGAAAAAAATTACAACAAATTGAAATATATTTCTATTAAGTTTGCACAAGAAGATGTGCAAAAATGCATAACCTAACCCAAAAAATCTAAGAATTTCAAACAAGGGAGGAATAAGCTCATGTTGATTTTAAAATGTGCCCAAGGAAAGTAAATATCCTTAAGAAAACAAGGTAGAGCCCAAATTTTAACTTCAATTTAAAAAAAAAAAAAAGTTCAAAATGTGAATATTACTCCAATTTACTATTCTTATTTTTATAGATAATCATGTTTTAAGAAACTCTAAAATTTTAGGACACCATGGTTCTTTTATATAACAAACATATTATTGTGAGGATCATTGGTTGAATGCCATTGGCTTTAACATGGAAAATCTCTTAAATTATTGTGGATTGTTTTTCCTTTGTTGTGATTGTTAGTGATTACTTATCATTGGTTGTTTAACAATGTATTGCATTGTGTTATATCCATGAATTTCAAACATGGGAAGGAAATTGAAATCCCACCATCCCCATATAATTTGATAGAAAAGGATTTATGTGTTGTTTTATTGGTTATGTTTGTTTTTAACATCAATTTTTATTTTATTTTTGACATTTTGGGTTATTTCTTTCATTCTTAAAAAGAATATGAAAGAAAAAAAACTTACAATACATTTTCCTTCATGATAGACTTTACATTTAAAAACCTTCGTCTAGTATCTTCATTTATTAAATGTGAACAAGATATGAGCACTATTGAAAAATATGATAGGAATTCATTATATCATATGCTTTTGAAGTGTCATCACCAATTGCATCTTTCAATAAAATCTAGAAATGGTCGTGGTTTTGCTAATTAAGGAGTTGATGAAGATTATAATTTGAATATATTTGAAATGATTACCAACACAAGTGAACTATTGAAAAACCTTGTGAATTTTGAGATAATTCCAAATCGATGTGAAAAATATAAAGTCTCATCTTCAATAGTGGGAGAAACATGAATCTATATTTTCTATTATCGGTTTTTTTGTCCACCAAATCTTAGGCATTGTTGAATCAAAAAATGAAATGAAAATGATTTTTTCAAAAATCTAATCCTTATCAATCTACAAAGATGTCTACAATCCAATTATTTTAAATTTTGATATTGATTTAATGACCTTAAGTTTGATTGTAAATTTCAATTTAACTTAATAAAATTAATTGAGATGGATATAAATTTAAAAGAGGATTTAGAAAAAATTGAAGGTGTTGTTGTATGGGATGAAGTTGTAGAACTATGAAATTTTTGAAAAAACTTATTGTTGTTGTATTTTCATCAAAATTTGAATTTTTTTGATGTCTTAAAAATTTAACACACAAGAAATATAATTTTTACTTTAAAGTGGGAACTTTGATAACTAGGTTATGAAAACCACCTCAAATAAGCAATTGTTTCCAACTTTATGAAAATCAACATTTTGAAAATCAACTTGGTAAAAAAAGTTCAAAAATGGATACCTTGGTTAGTTATCAAAAAATAGGCCAATTTTTAAACCATTTTTAAACATTGGAATCGGCAAACTAAAAAGGATCAAAATCACCCAACATTGGTAAAAATCACCCGTTTCAGCTTTGGTTAATAATACTAGAATCATAATTGAGTGTTATTTTGAACCATGATAGGAATCAAAACCTAATTTTATTTTTCATAAAAAATCAAAACCATGATCTTATTCCATTTAGGTTTGTAATTGGAACCTAAATTGAAATTCAGATCTTTGAAAATAAAATGATTTGAATGAAAGGTTAACAAAAAGTTAATTGGCAAACAATTGCCAATTTTGGTATGGGTTAGTAAGAACTAAACCAAAACATGTTCTAATTATTAAAATCAAAATCAAAACCAAAAGAAAATTCTTTTTGAAATATTAAACTTGAAACCAAGAAATTTAATTTCTAAGTTCCATTATGTATAGAACGGGAACCAAGATAGTTCTTCTTGGGGGGGGGGGAGAGGGAGTTGGGGCATTTTTGAATTGTGTAAATTTGAAAGCACAAAAATTCAGGAAAAAAAAAGAAAAGAAAGAAAAAAAACCTTGGTAGATTTGGGATCAATGTTCCATTAAATTTCCCTATATTGTAAGTTGACATTTTGGAAAAAAATAAAATTTTTAAGACCCACAAAATGAAAAGAAGTTTTATTTATTTTTGTTTTCGATAATATCAAATGGCTCGAAAGTTCATATCTATCATAGCATAATGATCATGCCCCTTATGACAACTTCAGACTAAAAACTTCCCTTAATTAGATCTACAACTTCTCATCTAAATGCATGCATTCCTTCTATGGAACATGCTCATCTATCACATGCACACATAGTACTCCAAATGTCACTCACACATCGGTCCAAGCTTGAGCCAAAAAAATTATGCCCAAATCCTACCTCAATGTGTTGTCTCTTGGCTATGTGTGGAGTGCAAGCCTTCACAATTGTCAATTTTGGTGAAGGTTTCAAACTTCTTTGCCAAGTGCCATGTGAGTCGATTTGTGTAGGTGTTGGTTCACTAAAGGCTCAAACATAATGATTCACTTGTCCATTATGTTAAGTTGGGTAAGGCGTCAAGCAAGCTCATTAGGGTGAGCTAGGCAATGCACCTAACATAAGGAAGGGGGTTAAGGGCAAGGCCATTCCATAACATTAAGGTCTAGGATGACACATGCAATGAATTCTTATGAAAATCTTGTTCAAAATACACACACATTTTGTTGAGTGTTGAGAAGATTTATAATCATCATTGGACAATTATGTCATATAATGTGGTCAAGAAAAATTAACTTAACCTCACACAATGATCCTTAGTATAGAATATAAGGCCCAAGGGAGTTGTTCGAATAAATAAGTTGGGTATCCTTTTTCCTTTATCCTTGGGTCTAATTCTATTGGGAATATAGCCAATAATGTCTTTTACTTGAAAAAATGCCCCGAAATAAAGTAAAAAGAAAATAAAAAGGCAATTTGGGGTTGATAGTTGATACCCCCCCCCCAAGGCAATATATTTTGCGAATCTACATGATGTGTATACATATATATAAATGCTACATTTCTTGTCACTTTTGTTGTTGTTTTAGTTAGTACCAAGAGTGTTCGAAGGTTTGCATGCATGCATGCATTGTGAATAACATCGTCTAAATGGGTCATTTTGATGTGCTTATGTCCTTTGCTCTAGTCTATATGCCTAATTACAAAGTGACCCTTTGATCTATAACTTAATTTTAAACATAAATTATTTTCATTACTTCTCTCTCCTTTTAATATTTATGAATGGCATGTTTTAATTCAATTAATGGGAGAAAAAGCCTTGCGTTAGGTGAGGGTAAGTCTTGGTGTAATCTATCACTTAGTTTCTCATATTTTATGGGGTGGGGAGTGGGCATGAACAAGTCTCATAGTCCAACCACCGTTTTCTTTCAACCAAAAAATTGGGATTTTTTTAATAATCATTTTAATGTAACTTCCATTAATTTTTGGAAAAATTCACCAAATTTTCAAAACCGTAAAATTGAAAAAAACACACCTTTTCTTAAACACTTGAATATTGACTACTTCTTTGTTTTATTGTACATTATTTTACTTACTTTCTTGCCACCATATATATAGCATATATTTGAAGCTTTTACAAATTATGAAATTAAAAAAAAAATTTATAAATTAACTAATTAAGTGTCATGAGAATTTTAAAAATTTTATTTGTTGAAAAAGAAACACCTGAAAAGAAAACAAAGAAAGAAGATTAAAAAAGGGGCCAAATGCCAACAATGATAGACCAAAAATCCAGCTGATTCCACCAACATAAAATAATTGGGAGGGGGTGGGCGGGGTTGGCCGTATATTGACTCGACAAAAAGCCATTATTTATATTTCTTTAAATGTTCCATTGTGCAATGGAAAGCCAGAAATTGCCATTATTCCCCTCACATCCCTTTAATTGTGGGGGAATCATATGACCATTGTCAACAAAAAAAAAAATATAAAAAATTTAGAGCATCCATAAATAGATGCATGGATGCCCTACCTTTCCACACTACCTTTTAAAGGGAAAAAAAAAATTCTAAAAAATGTGCACACAAAAGCAGGCACTTCATATACATGATTTTGTGCCCTTCACCATTCCAACCTTCTTTCTTTGTTGCTTCATTGAAGAACAAAGTCTTTGATTTTTATGAACTTCTTCTCGTCCTTTGTGTCCACAAGCCAAACCCACCCAACCATCCATAATACCAAATGGCCTTTTACAATGTCTATAATAGTGGGCACCTTTCAAAGTGTGCTTAATAATTTTGATAGGGATCCGTGTCTTTTGTAGGATTTACAACTTTGAACACTTGTTACGGTCTTTGTTATTATAACTTTTGTTTCCACTTTATTATATTCAGCCACTTTTGTGGTCATAGACTTTTTAAATCGTCATCCAACTTAGGGTTAAATATCTCATGTTAACCAAAAAGAAAGAAAAGAAAAATTAAAATAATAAATTAAAATAGTATATATATATATATTGGCTTGAGTGATTTTGTTTTGAAAAACTTTGAGTATGTTGAATTACTTATTTGAGTTCATATTATTAATTTGGATGAAAAGTGGATGTACATGATTGTATGCATGTATGTGTGTGTGTGTGTGTGGGATATATTTGAAATTTTAAAAGAGGTTGGATTGGGTGAATGTTGTTCTTTTGGTGGTCTAAATTGAAGTTTTATTAAGTGTATTTTTTTTGTGTAAGTTGAACTTGTGTTCCCCCCAACATGTTATGATTGTAATCAAGGTTCTAATAGAAAGAACAAATCTTATGCAAAAAATTGAGTCATTATTGCACTTTTGTGTTTTTCGCTTTATGGACAAGACATTGGGTGAACATTGGGTGAAGGTTCAAGGGAGATGTTTAGTTGGTCAATTTGATTGAAAACAAATCAAGCCCTTTTCTTAGAGGAGTTTTTGTTTTTTTTCTCACAATGTAAAAGGACCCAATATTCTACATGCAAATATGTTCAATTAGATGATGATTGAATTGGTGACTTATAGCCTCGAGTTATAAGGGAAAATTATGTTAGATTATGGTTGTTATTAATATTCATAACATTTAGGATATGATGTACATGAAGTAAGCTTTATATTTATATTTGTATAGATTTTTTTGGAGTCTAGTTAATTCCTTCTCAAAGGTGAGAATATTCCAAGAGCGGCTTTAAAAAATGAAAATAAAAATAGAGGTTGTACATATGAACAACAAGGCACTTATCCAAGCAATTTCCTCCAAAATGATAAGCTTTCATGCTTGTTTGCTTGTCCCACACAACAAAGCCTTATATGCATGCCTTGTGTTTGTGAAAGTGCTTGTTGTTTGTGCCATTGAAGCTCATGCCATTGTTCTTTGAGTAGTGATGGTAAAGCCATTACCACGTTGGCTATGTATCAATTAATTTTTTACCAAAATTCATAATTAAGTATATTTTAAGCACGAGTTTTAGACTTTTGAATATCATGTTAAAAACTATGTAAAGTCCACAACTTGATCTTTAAAATAGTAGGCCTAAGAACACTATGTAACTAGAGCTATGGTTGTTGAATAATTCCACTATTCCAACCTTGAAAAGGAATGGAATGATAATATTGTATGTAATTCAATTGTGCAATATGAGCAAGTTAGGCCAATCGATGTTGGAAGTTTATTATAAGATATATATTTAGCCTCTATGTAGGTTGAGTTTATGGTTAGATAAAAATGTGAGGAATGCATAACAAATTTTAGACCAGTTTTGTCAAAAGTTTTGATTTGTAGTTGGCAATTTATGAACTTACACTTCATTCCTAACTTCCCAAGAATTGTTGTCGAAGAAAGAAGCCAACAAAAACATCACTTGAGAAACAAGAAGTTATCATCGATCAAAGAGCACAAGGGCAAAAGACCTTACCCTTTCCATATTGTGCATTGGTGAAACTATTGAGAATTGAAGGCCGAATGCAAAATGTGAAAGCAATCATATGTTGTAGATCCACCATTGATAGCCAAAATTTTCAACATATCCATTAGTGACCTCTTTCACAAATTCTCAATATTGAAGTTGAAAGATCAATTTGACGATCTCAAAACTTGATACACATAGATATTGTTTCATATGTATATTGCTTAGTAAAATCTGAAATTGAGATTTGGCAAACATGTATTTAGGTTAGTTGACCCTTTCTCACCATTGCAAATCTTTTGTTCAAGATTGAAAGAACGATGATAACATTGGTTATGAGAGATCCAAATTAACAAAATCATCCCAACAAAACTCTCATACTATTTCTACACAAGGGTCGTGGCCATAGCAACACAACAATTCTTAAAAGGCAACTTCATGATGGAAATCAGTTGCTAAAAGGTTGCATGAAAATTCTTATTACAAAGTTTTTTAAGCAAATGGGAACTACAAATGATGGAACACAATTGCACCAAGTGAATAATCATTGCATGGGTGGAAGAATCCAAACTCTTTAAAGAATTTGGACAAAAAATTTCACCTGAAAGCACGTAATGGGACTTTGTCCTATAGTTGCACACATTCCGCTATGGCCACACGCTATTAAATATTTTCAATTAAAAAGGAAAAGAATATATACTTTCCAATTGAATGAATAAATAAATACATGCCAGAAGAAATGCAGATTCAAAACCCATTTCACAACTCCAGAATTGCATATTCAAAACCTGGTATTTTTTTAACCAACCTCTCACCCTCTCATTTGCAAAGATCCACGGAAGTCAATCTCAGCTTCTGACAAGCCAACAATCCAACCATGAAAAACGAATGGAGGAATATAGGATTAGCGGAAGTGCATTCCATCAGTACAAAAAACACAGAGAGTTCCAAGAAAGCCTGCCTATCAATCAATGGATGGCAATTTGATTCTTCAATACATTCCTGGTGGGACATATTTGATTCCTTCACAACTGGTGATGGTGTGGGACTTACTGATGAACAGGAGTCGCAGAAAGGGTCCATGAGCCCATTGGAATTGCCACTCCCTTCACACCACCTCTGACGATCTCTGTCTAATTTGATGATATCAAATGAAACTCTTAGTTTTTATTCTCTGGTTTGCTCTAACAACTGTAAAATCCCTTGACTGTAAAGGAAACCCCCTCTGTCCAGAAGTGAAGGAAAAGCAAAGGGGGTGGCACTACAAAGAAGAAACAGGAGGTGCCATCTCAATGTACACTACAGCTGCACTCCTGGTTCTTTTTAGTGCAATAAATGTAGAGACCTAACTTGGTGGGTCTATGTTTCTTCCCCTTGAATCATAGCCCTGAAACCAAATTCTAAACCTCCATGAAATCTGGCCCTACAATCCTACGGGACAAGGCTGCTGCACTAAACACTGAACCCACTACAAGTGAAGCATGAAGAGTGTATATTTTGAATCACATTCTCTGTCTGTTCTATCTGCAGCATGGATTGAAAGAAGAGAAAAATCATTAAATTGACAGTGATTTTCCATCACTTCACAAAGAGCCCATCCAGCACATAGCCATCGGATCCAAGATCGCCTTCCAAGAGGTTCCCGTTCCCCACTTGTGGCTGGTGGTGGCACAAATGCAGAACAGGCATCAGTCAATTGCATGAAGATTCTCCTCACACTCAGCACTCTGATCTGAAAATATGGTCTCTGTTTCTACCTCTCTTATACAGATGTTAGAAGAAGATAAGGAAAAGAAATAACCAACAAGGATAGAGTTGGATCCAACAGAAGTAATTACTGATCTCCTGGGAACAAAATCAATGACAAACCTGTTTATTGAAGACCATATTGAATAGGTCATCTGATGAAGCATCAGTGGATGAAAATGGGCACTCCATCTTCGAGTAAACTGAGCCAGCTCTCCTTTCATCTCTCATCCATTTATCATTGCTGTCTGCTGTTTCAGACCCTCTATTATTACAATGACCACTGCCATTGTGCACTGGTCCAATCAATGCCCTGTCTGCTGCTAATCTTGATGGGAAAACCAATTCAGAACCACGTTGCCCTGACACAACTCCTTCACCGCCTAGATTATTGGCAGTGACAATGTGATTATAATCATAGTGAGAGCCGAATCTAGCAAACTGTGGTAACCCCAATTCATCATGGAAACTACTGAGCCCTGTTTGCAGTGCTGACCAACCTGATCTAATGTTATTCTGATTCACACTCTGTCCACAACCATTGCCAGAGTTCTGTGATGGGAGAAAGCTCACTTCCACTGTTGCCTCATTGGGGCTCTCATTTATCACACGGGGTCCAGTCCCCATACCAGCTGGAGGAAAAGTTGAAGGGACAATTCCTGTACTTTGTCCTAGGTAATTGGCATTTGAGTTTGGTTGGATTAAAGCATCCAATGCACTTGATACTGTTGCAACCATGCTGCCAGGAGGGGGTCCTATTACCCTTCTCCCTGTGCCCAAGACATCAGAAAGTGCTGTAGTATCTAACTCAGTTCCCACAAGTGGCAGAAAACCTCCTACACGACCAGTATTGTCAGCACCTGCTCTTTGCTGAAGGAGCTGCATTATGAGAGCATTCTCAGTTTGGGCTCTGGCTGGCAAGTTTGTATTTAAGGATCGAAGTCCACTGCTTTCCACTATATGCTGCTGGATACTAGCTGTTAGGGCTGTTGCTTCATCTACTGACCCTGGCTGCTGCCTGATTGCAGAAACACGGTGGGGTTGAGCAAGCTGGTCTAGATCAGTCACACCCTGGAATAACAGAGTCTGATCACCTACTGGTGATGGTAAGCTCATTTGTGGTCTCATTGTAGGTCCAACGTTTCCAACATTGGCAGAACCATGTAAATCAGCAAACTGAAGAATAGTTGCAGTATCAAGGTCACCACCAAAATTATTTGCTCCTGACCCACTCAATAAATCTGCCCGCAAGGCTGCAAGAGTTTGAACAGGAGGCATCTGCCTACTGTCCCCAGCAAGGGCTTGAAAATCACCATCACAGGCGCTAAAATCAAAAGCACCAGGACCAAAGGTTGCATCTCCACCTTGCTGATTTGTTAGTCTCCGCAGGTACAACCGGTATTTCTACAAATTGACAAACACCCACCATGTTTCACAAGATTATGGGTGATGAAAGTGCCCCATGACCCTGGCAGACACTTGATTTGCTAACAAAGTTTGACTCAGGGGCTCTTCACCCTGCAGGCCACCCTGTAGGGTTACAACCTCCTTTCATAGGTGGTCAATATCCCTGCCTGGAAAGGTATGAGCTTCCCAGTAAGCAAGAGGACACACTTATGACAAAAAACAACAGGATTGTAGCCTACAATTTGCTCCCCTTATGGCATTATGGGCAGCCAACATCCAAATAACCAATTACTGCTTCCACTCATACACTGGTCAAACCCTGCTTCCAAATCATCTCAGCAAGCATGCATGTTACCCTCCCAAACTTCACAAACAGCTTCCAAGTTTAAACCCTTCTAAAGATGCTGTGCATCATTGCTGAAATGAGCACAAAGAAATATAGTATATATAGTAAAGTAGTGCAAATACTATGAAGCCAGGTTTGCAACCTGGATGCAACTGGATCTTGAGCTTGTCCTCAATCTGTACCTGTAAATGGCTGGCAACATTTTCTCGGGTCAAACCTTGAACACCCATTAGCTCCAAGATTCTTTTGGGTACAGCCTCTGGATCACAAATAGGAAACCCAAGCGACCCACTTAAAGATGTTTGTTTTAGATACACATAAGACTACTGCAGAAGCCCACCAAAATGAAAACATACATCAAGGTGTGCAGTGAGTGAAGGCCATCCTTCTATAAGACTGGATATTGCTCTCCAACAGGTTAAGCGTTATATCCTACATGTGTCTCTACAGTGCAATGGTTTTCTTGCACCATATACTGCATTTATCCACACCATATGCCTAGCATTCAAAACCAAGAAATATGAATGGAGATCTTAGGTTTTTGGCTAGGCAGAAACTTACTGTCAACCCCTAACTGGTTTACAGCACAAACAAACTGCTGATGGAGATCCACTGACCACACAACACGAGGCTTTTTCAAACAAGAAGGATCATCACCATCCAAGTCATTATCATCATCATGCTCCTTTGCTTCCCTTCTCTTTCTAGAGAGCTTCCAGTTTGCATCTGTTGAATCATTGCCTGATGATGCATATTCCCCATTCTGATGCTCACCACCACCAGCACTAGCAGATTGCTCTACTTCCTTTATGACATTACGCTTCTTTCGAACCACATGCTGCCATATGTTCCGAAGCTCTTCTATTCGTACTGGCTTCAGGAGATAGTCACAAGCTCCATGTGTAATTCCCTTCATCACTGCACTTACAGCACCATTTGCTGACATCACTGCAACACAATAGAGCTCTGTTAAAGCTGATACTTTGGTAATAATCAAACTTAACAACTCCAAATAAAAGACACATTTCTTAAGTAATGTACTCCGAATGAAAAAAAAAGAACACAGTTCTTGTAGCACATTAAGGTCAGGATAGCAACCATACTTACTGATGACTGGGAGGTCCATCTCAAGCCCAACAAGTTCCAGAAGCTTAAAACCATCCATATCAGGCATAATTACATCACTGATCACCACATCAAATGCATCCTTATATGCCCGCAGCAGTTCCAATGCTTTGGTTGCCTTCCAACAAGTTGTAACTGGCAAGAAATACAAACCCAAAAAAAACCGTCAACAAATGTCTGCACCCGTCTACATAGGGGAAAAAATCACAACAAGAGATTCCTCCTCTAGTTTGCATCATTTCCTTTGTCAGGATACACACACCCTATAACAAACAAGTGTCAAGAGCACACCTTAATATACAATAGAGGATCCTGTAGTGGGTCATCATAAAATAGGATTCATGGCCATCCAGAGCAGTTGGAAACAGATTTTTTGCTCACTGCCCAGAAGAATGTACAAGCAATCTGAACTATTGCTTTCATAATCTGGACAAATGTTTCTCCACGGCTTCCTAGAGTGATAGCTGATTTTTGCATTGCTTGTGGAAACAAAAGGGACTTTTCTCTGATACCATATGCAATGCTAGAAGCAGGCAATGCATTAAAGACGTCCAAAATGAGATCAGAGGAAGAAATACTTGACGCCAGATACACCTAATTGCAGATCAAGAAACTGTAATGCTGTGCATTACATACATTGCAATAATGAGACTCTTCACAGAAGACCCCTGGATGTGCATTACATACATTGCATCCTGAGACTCTTCACAGAAGAGGACCCCTCGATTTCACCACGGGAATTGGACTGTGGGAATCAGAAGATACGGGGAAGAGACGGGAGGAGTAAGTTGTGTATGTAGATCGAGATATGTAGCATACAGTATACACACGTACCTTGGTAAGCACAGAGTCGCAGCATTTTCTCTAGGATGACGAGACATGTCCGATCGTCGTCCACCACAAGCACCCGCATTCCTGCAGGGAAGTCATTACCTGGTGGATCCATCTTGGTGTAGCTGTCATCGTCACTCGTATCAGATGTGGTCGTAGTCTTTCCATTGCTATCCGCATCGCTTGTTTGCTTCTGCTGCTGCCGTCCTTCCTGCTGTTCCTCCCGGCCGCAATGTTTCTGCTTGATCTCTTGTTGCTGATGTTGCTGATGCAGCTCCACAGTGGCCGTTGTCGACCGTTGCTCCCCGGGTGGTGGTGGTCCCATTGCTCCCCAAACCCTTCCCTACCGTGGCGCGGTCGTGTTCCACTCATCCAGTGCGCAAACCACCAACTGTGCAACCACTACGCGGCACCGGAGCCACGAACTCCGGATGCTGATGATGCACACGAGGAACCACCGCCATAGCCACGACGACGACGACGAGCAGACCAATTCTTACTGATTCTTACAAAGACGCTCAGGAAAGGCATCTAGCAAGCAAATCCGAGGCAAAAAAAATCGCAGGCTACAACTACTGGAAACAAAACACCGAAACAACGACAAAAAAGTCTGAGGAAAAAACCCGAGGACAGGTATTACGCACATTTCCGACGGTTACATACACTTCACAGCGTAGGTCGCGCAAGAAAGCGCAGAAAAACGAGGGAAAAAAAGTCGCAAACGCAACCAACGAAAATCACAGCAAACAAGCAAAGAAACCGACATCAAAGAAACACAGATCTGCTCCTCCGCACGAACGAATTCAAGCAACACCGGAGCACCAGAAACACCGCCGACCACCGCCAACACGACGAGCGCGGCGATGGCGAGAGTCAAGGAAGGAAGGAAGGAAGGGTAGAGGAGGAGGAAGGGCGCAGTACCAGGTAGGTACGTAGGGACCAGGTACCTACAGTCTAGTAGGTACCTATGACAAATCATTCATGAACAAGTACACTGCGCAGTGGCTCTGTGTTGTACCTACCTAGTTATGTACTAGGTACCTACTGCAGCCACCTAGTAGTAGGTATGCCTAGAAAGAGGAACCCTCTCAGTAGGTACTAGGTACATAGGTAGCAGTGGTAGGTACCAGACAGTAGGTGCCTAGTTCGCAGAAGTAGGTGCTATATTCTAGGTACCTAGATCACAGTGTAGTGGGTTCTAGATACTAGGTACCTAGATCGAGTAGTAGGTGCTATAACATAGGTACCTATGATGATGTTGTAGGTAGCTATGTGAATGATTGGTGCACATGTGCAATGTGATGCAAGAGTGGCTGCAGTGTACTAGGTACCTACCTACCTACCTGCCTACCTACCTACCTACTTATGTACTAGGTACCTGCAATAGGAGTACCTAGTACTATGCGTAGTAGGTAAGTAATACAGTTGTTTTACTCTGTTCATTGGATGCAAAATGCGCATGGATGTGTGGCAACGTTTTTACATCCATTTTGTTGCATTTGTTACCTCCCGAATTCACGTTGGTGGATGGATGGATGGATGGATGGGTGGGTGGTAGTTAATGATTTTTTACATTTGCTCAGGAAAGTTGTTGGAAAGTGCATTCAAATGCCACTACCACTGCACCACTCTAGATGGATGGATGGATGGATGGATGGATGATATCAAAAGTATTTATCATACCCTTTGTGTTACCAACTATGTTCAAAAATCCTTTTTACAAATTTGACTTCACTTCTAATTTTTTGTTGGTTTGAATTTGGCATTTTATTTTTTTTAAAAACAAATTCACTTCCTTCATTTGGAATGCCACAAATCATAGGTTTATCTATGGACTTTGAAGACTTAAATAATAATAAATAAATAAAATTTAAAAATAAACCTTTTTTTCATTGGTCTTTAGAGAGATTTAGGTCATATATTATTGGATGGACATTCATCCATGATAGTCCAACTCGAAGTTTCCAAGCAAAAGGGTGGGCGGGGGGGTAAGAGTGGGCCATCTAAAGACTCACTAAAATAAAATAAACCAATTCTATATAAAACCCATTTTTGAAAGAGGGGTGGGGGGTGTGTTCTAGTGGACCCCAATTGCACAAGAATCATGAGGGAGTTTGAGTGGGTTGTTTTCTTGCTCTCTTTTTCGTCTATACCTTGTCCCAACATCCAAAAGGCTGACAACTTCTACATTATATAACCTTAGTTGGGGTTGGGGGGAGGACAAAAACCAACTCATCACTCATGCTTGCCACCTTACACAACAAGTGATGGTGGTAGTGATGGTGGTAGTGATATGGTGGTGGTGGTGTTGGTGATGGTGGTGGTGTGGGTGGGAAGGTGGTTGTTGTTGTGTGCATCTCAAGCAATAATAATCCATTCACTTTTGTTAGGTAGAGAGAGAGAGAGAGAGAGTCTTAAGCTATCCAACCATTATTATTCTAGCCTACCCAACTTTACATTATTGTATGTCATACATGATAATATTAGGGTATATCATACATGATAGTATGTATGTATGTAGTATGTGTATTCACAATAGTGGGGGGAAAGGTGAATCAAGAATTAAAAGAAAAACAAACTTTGAACTTTCATGTTAATATGTCTATTAAGGAAGGTAGTTTGTTTGTTTTGTTTTTTTCATCACAATTGTTCGAACCACCTTGAGATTTGGTGGAGATGATTTTGTAATTTTTAGACCTAAGGTGGGGGGGGGGAGATATTGAATTTTGAATATTTGTTGTCACTAGAAATAAATATAAAAAATTTAATTGATTTTTAACAATTGGGCTCTATTTTCAAAGTGTTATTCTCACTTGGAGTAGTTACATAGCCATCATGTTCATACTTGACCCAACAACACATGTCACTAGTTCTTATACAAAAGCACATGTATTTGAGGAGTTTGGAATTGAAAGTTGAAATGTGCACAATCCTTATATCATTTTTGCATCATTTGGTGGTTTGGTGTTTTGTCTTTACTTGTTCCAAGTGATCCGATAGAGTCATTATATGAACATGGGTGTTCTTATTCATTGTCTAGGAAGAGTCTCTTGGTAATATTAGCTTTAATTGATGTCTTTTGTTGTCTTTGTTTTTCTTTATAATGTGAACTAAATCATGGATGACAATAACCCAAAACAAGGGGTATGTCACATTGTCGCTATTGTCATTTATGTTAAGATTTAATGTATCTTAAGGCAAAAGAAGAATTATGGAAACAACAACTATTTCACCATGCAAAAATATAATCTTCAAAAAATCCTCTCAAAAGAACAAAATCCTTCAAGATATTATAACTCTATAACTAATCTCGAGTTTCGACACAAGCAAAATATCATCTTTCAAAAATCCTCATATAAAAATAGACCTATTATTATTACCTAGGGGCAAAAATCCCTTAAGCTACCA
>Ga0116231_10008624_pt1 | contig 17776 bp, 19 predicted proteins | sample S1TSphgellanicum_2_FD_89695 | JGI IMG/M metagenome (GOLD analysis project Ga0116231, IMG submission 89695) | Host-associated microbial communities from peat moss isolated from Minnesota, USA - S1T2_Fd - Sphagnum magellanicum MG | ecosystem: Host-associated > Plants > Peat moss > Unclassified...
TCCACGGAAGGATAAAAACCCCGATTTCCAAAACAAAATTTTCAAAAAAACCAAAACCACGCGCCCCCCCCCCCCCCTATTAAAATTTAAAAAAAACAAACTTCCGGTTCTTTGACGGTTCTTTCATGAAAGCTTCCAGATCTTTGCTGGTTTTTTCACCAGGACCAGCAATTCTTTGCTTCTGATTTTTTCAAAGAACCGGAATTGATGGTTCTCTGACTCTGAAATACTTCAAAGAACTGAAACCAGCAGTTCTTTGAAAATTCAAGTAATGCCACAACACTGAAAGAGACTTGTGATCTAGATTTGTAATGCAGATCCAACTACTTTGTCTACATGTTGTTGCTGCTGATGATGAGCTTTCATTCTGTCACAAAACCAGAGTTGATTTTGCACAATTCAGGAGTTTTGGGTTCAAGCTACACATTGAGCCTTTGGAAGAGCAGCGACATCATTGTTGATGATTTCTGGGTGATAATTCTCCTCGCTTCATTGTAGTGTGGCCACTGCCTTTTTTTGAAGTTTGTTGCATTGAGCTTCTTCTTGTCTATGCCAAAATCCAAAGTTCTGGATGTTGTTGTTGCATTGGGCATGGCGGATGTGTTCTCTACCTTGAGCAGCTTCAAATGTACCAACCAGTAGCAGCAGTAGTGTTTTTGGGGAGCTCATGCAGAGCCCCCCACTTTTCAACTGGTTTTGATGGGTTGCTTTCAAATTCCATCATTAACGGGTGGTCATTCAATCAGTGATCCACAGTTTGGGAGGCCACAAGTTTGAGCTCAAAGTTCTTGGAGGAAGAATTTGAGCAATCCACATTGAAGTCTGGTTAGAAATGTTTCCAGCTTTGGGGGGCAAGTATCCTCAGTCAGAGCCCCAGTGCCTGGAGATGGAAATTCTAACATTTTTGGTTTGAGACGAACAACTGAGGGAGCAACTACATCTGACAAATCAGCTTCTGAATTCATCATGTTGTTGTTCTCAGATTGTCAATTGCAAGTTGTATTGTGTTGTGGAGTTGCTTAGATTTCTGTATGTACAAATGAGGGTAGGCACCAGTGTAGACATCTGTGACATGCATGGTGGCTCTTAAACCCAAAACCCTTGATCCTGATCTCCAACTGTAAATTTGCTGCTTTTCAAGTATTTTAGCATTAGACATGTACATTTGGGAAATGTGGGAGAAGCTTTTTCCCAAGTTCTGAATCACAAGACAGGTTTGTGTACAAGCTGAATATTCTGTTGCAATATTCTCCATATTTGTATCTGTCAGATGATAGTGAGATCTATTTGTTTGAAACATGTGTTTCCTGCCAGAGGAACTGGAGATATTGACAGAGGCAGATGTTTCTCTTTCTAGCGTGTTGCTGGTTATCTTCTCGTTGAACATGTCTGCATGCTGTTGATAAGAACATGCTGTTTTATGCAGACATATCTAACTTCTTGAAGAAAGAATTGGGAGAAGGTGAAGACCAAGTTTTGCATCAATACCTGGTTTTCCAATTTAGGTATGTCTGGTATTCCTTTGGAGAGCTTACATAATCTTTTGACCCACCTTCCTGCCTATCTCTTCTCCATCCAACTTAATAAAGCACAAAACTCCATCTTATTTTGTTTGCATGAGCAGAACATGAGCACACAGACAGTGATGATAAAACCATGCTGACATGCACAGATGCAACCTCTTGATGTTACATTTCTGGGAAGGATTTCTTTGTTGTCTTCACATTGTTTCAGGTGCAATATCTGAATGAAAGTTTCTCCAGGCAGTTCCAGTTCAGTGTTTTTTGCATGTGCATGGTGTTGGTATTGATCTCCAGCTGAAGGTATAGAGGACTTCAAATGGAACATCAAAATTGAAATGTCAAGAACTGGCCTCCATTCCATAATACTGTTGACATTTTTTCCATATAACAAGACCCAACTGGCTAAAACCATCCCTCAAGTATTGAACATTAGATAATTAAGATAGTGTGTACTTCATAATTTTTTTCACTAGGAGAATCCTATCTCAAAAATCACCATACTTCTGGAATTTTAAGTTTAGTTTTTTTTCTTTTTCCTTTCCTTTTTGCATTACCCTCCATTGAGGTTTGGCGAATTGATTTCTCTCACTCATTGCTCTAGCCACAACAATTGTATGCATCAGTCTAAGAACTCAGTTGACAAACATACTTTTTTCCAAACTTTGGCAAGTAGAGACATTGTTTAGCTCATTGCACTTTTGGTTTGTGTGTGGGTGTGTGTGTTTTGTTTGCTGCACTCTCTAAATGAGACCAGGTTCATTTTCATGTATACCAAGGCTCTGGTTGGCAGCCAGCCATCCATCCAGCCAGCCAGCAGCCCCAATCTCTGGCACCCAACAAGAAAAAACCATCAAGGAATTGAAAGAGAGAGCACCACCACCACCCATCACTGCATCACCATGATCTGGGACCCAACAAGAAAAGAAATCAGCAAGGAACTCTGTGTGTGTGTGTGTGTGTGTGTGAGAGAGAGAGAGAGAGAGAGATTTGAGAGAAAGATCATAGCTGTAGGGTTTAGGGTTTGGTAGGAAGGTGGTCAGATTGGTGGAAACAATCAGAATGTTGTGTGTTTGGATAGAAGCTGGAGGAAGAAGAAAAAGAAGCAGAGGAACTGTGTTTTGAGGGTGGTTCGTTTGTGGGTTGTGATTAGGTGAAGAGAAAGAAATAGAGAGGAGGAAGAAGAAGAAGAAGTTGGGGTTTTGTATGAGATGGAGAGGGGTGGGAGATGTAGGATTTTGAGTCTAGGAATTCAGGCCTGGCGAGAAGCTAGAAAGGAAGGAGAAAGAAGAGCAAGAAGTGGAGAACAACTTGGTGGTAGTAGGGGAAAGGCTACTCTCGCATACGAGGAGATTGTGGTGCCTGCCAAGGAGAGTGGTGGTGGTGGTGGTGGTGGTGGTGGCGGCGACAACAAGAAGGTGCGCACGGCTTTGGTGGTGCATGGCTTGTTGGGTGCAGGACGTAACTGGCGCACGGTTGCAAAGCGCTTGGCAACTGCTGTAGTAGAAGAATCCAGCAGCTCTTCAGGATGGCGAATGGTGCTAGTGGATCTTCGGAATCATGGAAACTCCGCTAGATTGCCCGGTTTCATCCCACCGCACGACATTCCAGCGGCGGCACGCGACTTGGCGGAGCTGGTGCAAGCACAAGGCTGGGAATGGCCGGACGTCATGATCGCTCATTCTCTCGGCGGCAAGGTGGTGCTGGACTTCACGCAAAATGCCGCCGCTGGTTCCTACGGTCCCGCAGTCCTTCTTCCCAAGCAGGTATGGGTCCTGGACTCCGTTCCTGGCGAGGTGGAGACGGAAAACTCCGACGGCGAAGTGGAGCGCGTCCTCGCCGCTTTGCAATCCATGCCGCATCCCATCCCTTCTCGCAGATGGTTGACAAATCGCATGCAGGAGTTAGGATTCTCCAAGAGTTTGGCAGATTGGATGGGGAGCAATCTGCGGCGCATCGATTCTGCAAGCGAGAACATGGAGTGGGTGTTTGATGTCCAGGGAGCGCACGAAATGTTCCTCTCTTACAGGAAACTCAACTACTGGTCTGTGCTGCAGAAGCCGCCGCAAGCCTCGCACATTGCGTTGGTTCGCGCTGCCTTGAGCGATCGCTGGACGCCTGATATCCTAGCGCAGTTGGAAGCCGTGGTGGCCAACAAACCTCACAACGTCTCCTACCACGTTGTGGAGAACGCGGGCCATTGGCTGCACATCGAGAATGCCTCGGGCTTGATTGCCATCATGGCTCCTGTTCTCGCCCAACTCTCCTAGTCCATGGAGTTGCTTGCATGCTTTCTTCACCAGGCAAGTCAGTCTGGCTTGTTGCTCATTACACACTTTGCCATCTTCTCTCCTACACATGCACAGAGTTCAGATCTGTCACTGCAGAGTGAGGATTGGTCACCTCCTTCTTTTTCTCCTTGATCTGCTTTTTCTCCTTCCTTTCTTCACAATCTTATCTTCCACACAAAGCTAAGATCTGTGCATTGCAAAGTGAGGACTGATTTTCTTCTTCTTCTCTCCATTGTTCAAAGGACTTCTTGAACTGAGAAGTAAGAACCAATTGCCTCCTCTACCTTTTTCTCTTCCTCCTCTCAGCCTCCTTCTTCTGAGTCTTCTCCCTGCACAGATTTTTGCGCACCGAGGAGTGAGGATTGATCACTGAATGCATTAAGTTTTTGTGAGATTGTTTATTAATCAGAAAAAGATAATAATTCAAGAGCATTGTCCTCAGAAGTTCCATCAAATACATCAGAGGTTGGGAATATATATTGACCTCTTTTGAGAGATCCAGTCTATACATGATTGTCCTTCACATTGCCATTTCTTCAAACACAATTCAAGTATACAGAGGAGACCAGAGGGGATGTAGTAATCCTTCAGTAATAGACAGTGAGTTCCAAGAGAAAAACACACATGTGGCAACACAGTAGACTCCAGCTGCTTTGTACAGTAGAGGAGTGCAGACAACATTCCCCATTTTAGGTGATCATTCCACATACCTACGACAATGGTGAAGTCTGCAAGAGCAAATGTGTACTAATGTGTAGATGCTTTTGTTTCCATCTGCCCAATTGCTCTCAATCTATGATTAAAAATATCAGCAGGTGGCCTGGTGGGTTTCCCCAAGCTACAATGCTACCATAGTCTCCAAATTGAAACTATTCCTTGACTCTTGATCTCAAAGTCACTCACAAGTTTGTCATGAGTTTTAGCTTCTCCAAATCTGGAATGTGCCTTCACCACAGCTTAAGGTATTGACCTCCAACCATCTACAGATGATTGCAGGTCATCAAGTACCAGATATTCACAGACCAAACACATGGTAATGTTATCTATGAGACTGCAGCAGAGAATAAACTCCACAAGAGCACACTGTGAAGGTAACAGAACATCACCTTCATTGTGCATGTTACCATGGTTGACCTATATCTTGACAATATCATTGTTGTCTCCACTTTTGGAAGCCAACAAATTCAGACAAGGATGATGGAACAGCCAAGCCTGACACAGAGAATTCCCTGACCACAGAAAGTGTACATAGGTACCTGGCAGGCAGATGGACCAGAGTTCCATCTAAAGCAGCCAAAGTTGAGATATAATATTGTTGCATTTATCTGTTTGTAGTGTCATTTTGACTAGTGAGCTTTCTATTTACATGCTCAATAGCACATCAATAATAAAAATGGTTTTGCACTCTGCATGCCACAGGCAGGGTTATGGCATCACTATCAATAGATAGGTGGTATCCTAGTGGGGTGCCCCACTGGATGTACAATCATAATAGGTGACTGCACTTTCTTTGCTGGGAAAACAGGAGTGGCAACAAAACTAAATAGAATCCACAAGCCCTTATTTCCCTTCTGTTGAAGTCCTCCTTTTGTTTGCAACAATCTCGATCAATGTAGATCTATTTTATTCTCAGTGTCTGCTTCTTTTCTGCCAGACTTGCTTTGCTTTGAGAGAGATCTGCCAAGCTTGTACCAGGATATTCCAGACTGATAACTTGGAAGAGTAGTCAACGGTGGAACAACATCTCGCAGCTGCTGCACCTCCACAAATGTGGCTGAATCCATCTCTATCTGGGCAATCTGAACAGCTCCAAGGAGTTTTTCCGGAAGCTCATCCACTGCTTGAGCTTCAATCAGAAAAGCCATGTCTATAGTCACTGAAGTCACATACCCTAATGCCAGATGCAAGATGGCATTCGCAACAGCAGATGATCCAATATCAACATCAATCTCAAAGTAGTTTGCCCCTCTAATATAACGGCAAGTGAGTGCTTTTCCCAGCAAGCATACGGCATGGTTACCAACCGCTGCTTTCACAATCCAAGGCCCTCGCACAATCCGGTTGATGAGCTTGAATCTGCTATTCCTGAAGTTGTCATCCTCATGTATGAAACGATAGAGAAGAGAACCCTCCACAATTGGCTCATCCGTGACAAAGTAGAACACTGCACTGTAATGATCTCTCCCGGGCACTTGCAAATTGATGGCAAAGACATAAGACTTGAGAGCATCCCCGCATGCACACTCTCTATGCACTTGCATCACTCTGTTAGCTGGAAAAAAGAAAACAAGTCAAATAGCCCCAGTAGTCAGTCAGGAATCATCATGGTGCCTTCCTCTGCACAAGATGTTCTTGCATTAAACCCTAAGGTGACGAAGAGACACACTCAAGAAGAAAAACTTCCCGGCAACAAATCTGCATCATTCTTTCTTCTTCTTGTTCTTTTGTTCCGAAGGATTTCTTCATCTTTCCTCTCTGACGACAACGAAGAAGAAAAATTCACGTTACCTGGATGTGCAAGCACATGATCCAGGCGGGCGTTGGACTTCAACCAGTCGACAGCCAAGGGTTTGAAGAGCGCATCACCGGCTGCAACTTTCACTCGTCGCTGGAAGAAATTACTGCCTCTCACCAAGAAAGACGAAGCAGACGGGGTCGCCCATCCATTCCTACCATCGTCCACCTGCACATTCTGCAACGAACCACCTTTCCTCACAATCTCCTTCCAATCCTTCACCTCTTCGTGCATCATCTTCCCATTCTCCACCACCACCACCATCTCCTCCTCCATACTTCTTCTTCTTCTTCTTCTTCTTCCCACTTGTGATAAAAAAAAAGTCCCCCGGTTCTTCCTCCTCCTCCTCCTCCGCTTCCTACTCCTCCTCAAAAACTCCTCATCCATTCTGCCATGAAGTCGAATAATAATAACCCCAATCACGAATGCATCCACAACAACGATCAAGAACAAGAAGGAGGAGATGATAATCCCCTCCCCCTTCCTCCTCCCCCGTCCTCCTCCTGTCCTTCCCCTCCTGCACCTTCTTCTCTCCTCTTCAAGCCTCCTTCTGCTTTGCGTACAAGAGCCTGTGCGGGCAGGCAGAGGAAAAGCGCATGTCCAAAATCTGGTAGGTAGCTAGCTAAGCTATCCAGTAGGTAGGTAACCTATCTGGTTGGTAGCTAACCCATCTTGTGGGTAGGTAACATTTCCGGTTGGAGGGTAGGTGACACATCTGGTTGGTAGGTAGGTAAACGATAATAATGTGGATATGTTTAGGTGGCCTGTTTACAGTGGTAGATATCTAGGACCATTTGCTACTGGTAGGTTTGTTAGTAGGCTGGCAGGTACCAGACTCTTGGAGATAAGTAGGTAGGTAGTATAGTAGGTACATGGGCCTGTTCTAATACCTAGTGGCCAGTGTTCCTCACCGTTGATTTAGCTCACTGACAAGTGTTCTCTCACCTGTTGAAGTGGATCTGGCAGAACCTTAAGTGGAGCCAGAGCATTTCTCTTAGCCCACCTAGGAAAAGCCTGGGAAAAGGGCCGGAATGGGAACACAAAACCGGTTAATACTATGAACAGACCGGCCCAGTAGGGAGCGCACCACCACCCTTGCATGTGTTGACCCACTAGGTGGGCCAAGGAAGAAAGCACGGGGATATAGATATAGCCTATAAGGGAACCCAGTTAGAAGTAGTAGATAGATAGATAGCCCGGTTAAGTGGAACCAAGGGGAGTATGCCAAGTGTGCTGAACCATTTGGTCACATATTTGTGGGGTGGAGGGGAACGGGAAGTGGGGTGGGGTTTGTGTGCGTGTTTTCGTGGTGACATGAAGGTGGCTGAAGAGCAATTTCTTTGGAAGCCCACTTGATTGATTTTTGGGGGGCATTTTTTTTGTTTAATATTTTTTCATTTTTTTATTTTTTATAAATTTTATTAAATAATTTTGGAGAATAAATTATATTTCAAAAGATCCAAGCCCAAGTTTCTTTTTGTTTTTTTTTTTCAAATTTGTCACTTGGGAACAATAGAGCATCCCAAGAGGGGACTTAGCAATAAATGGTAACAAATGCGTTGAAACCCGCCTAAACAATAAAAATAAATCTGTTGCAAAAAAATTGACTACCAAACTAAAATCTGAGTCAAAATGTGGCAAAACTTTTTCAAATTTTGGCAAATTTTTTTTTTCCAAAAAAAATTTAAAAAGAGGAATATGTGATAGAATTCTATTTTTATTTTTCACAATTATGTGAAATTATGCACCCAAAAAAAAAATGACAATTCTTGCCATAGACTAGGTCAAAATCATTCACACTCCCAAGTTTTGGTTTTTGGTCCCGGGCTGCCCACTTTTTTTAGACCGGGTCTAGTGTGGTGATAGATCATGGGAAGTTTCTATGGAAGCTAACTTATTCCGGTTTTTTTTTTAATAACTTTTTAAATTTTTTTGGTGTTATGGTAATAACCTTAACATGGACCTAACATTGGGTCTGGATCTTATGGAACCGTCAAAGCCCCTTGAGTATGTTGGGTACGTTGTCAAGCAAGCAAGCTCGTTAGTTTCGGACAATGAGCTAGGCCACACACCCAACATAATCATGGGCAAGGCCAAGACCATTCCATGACATTAATTAAGGCCTCGGTTAGCAGATTTAACCCTGCCCCAAAAATCTTAAATCGTGTTTAGTAAATGGATTTCGGTCATTAGTACTAGAGTGTAATCATCCATGCAATATCGTGTCCAAGAGTGTATATGATCATCACCAAAAGATTATGCCATATATTGTGGTCATATAATCTGCCACCCCGGAAATTAAATGACATAAGATTCTTGTCCGTGGGGAGAATTTTTTAGGGATGCAGGGGGGGGGTTAAAAACCAATGCTGGGGGGTTCTTTGATTTTGTTAATAACCGTCGGTTCCAGGTATTATTAAAAACATCGGAATCAAAGAGAGCCACCTGGTCCGGTTATTTCAAACCCCTGCTTCAGAATGGTCGAGTTCCATGGAAAGAACCGGAGGTTCTTGGGTGACTATTTGGCCTTTTTTTTGAAACATTGAGAACCTTTGATTATATTTCAAACCCAGGTATTTTGATTTTTTTTTTTTTGACAACTGCACACGGCTATGAAACCCTAAGAACCATTGTGGTACCCGGCAGGGGGTTTGATGCAGTTTTTAATAACCACCCAACATCGGGGTGGCCTCCTACCCCCAACATTCATTCATTCATCCATTCATTCATTCATTCATTGGTTACGATTGGGGGGAGCAAACGTGGATGAAGGGGCAATCTTTAAAGTGAGTGTGTAGAGGTGACTTGAAAACCTCTAAAATACAGCATAACCAAGTTAACCTTTAATGCAATTTTTAAAAAAGAAATAAAGGGGAAATAAAAAGAAATAAAAAGAAAAAAAGTTTACTTCAAGGAAATGGCATTGTGTAAAGTGATTGATTTTTTTTTTTTCCATTTTTTACACCAACCAATTAAATAACGTAACATATGTTCAAAGTATCAATTTCAAAGGGAATGGGTATATGATGCCCCAAAGAACCTAAAGTCCTTTTACTTTATAACTTGGAAGTTTTTTTTTTTTTCATGTTGGAGGTGGGCTTTATGCAAGTGAATAAAACAAGTGGAATTTTTTTCCTTTTTTCTTTTTTTATAATTTTTTTTAGTGGTTTTTTTGGGAGAGTAAAAAGATGTTTTTTAAATCTTCACATCAAAGATTTATCCTTATTTTTATTGGTTAAAATTTTAGCTTTTGGAAAAACTTATATTTTTTCATGGTTAAGTTTATATCTATTGGCAAAACCTCTACCTTTTGACAAAACTTTTATTTTTTCATGGTTAAGTTTATATCTATTGGCAAAACCTCTACCTTTTGACAAAACTTTTATTTTTTCATGGTTAAGTCTATACCTATTGGCAAAACCTCTACCTTTTGACAAAACTTTTATTTTTTCATGGTTAAGTTTATACCTATTGGCAAAACCTCTACCTTTTGACAAAACTTTTATTTTTTCATGGTTAAGTTTATACCTATTGGCGAAACCTCTACCTTTTGACAAAACTTTTATGTTTTTGAATTAACTTAAAGACCATTTTTTATACATTTTTTTTTAATAAACTTTTTGGCTACCCTATTGACATAGCTATTTTATTGACCTAGTTACATTATTGACCTAACTTGTTTTTTATTTGTGTACGTACCTACTTGCTTAGCCATCAACCTACCTACCTACCTACCTATTTAATTATCTACCCACCCACCCACTTGCCTACCTATCCACCTATTTATTTACTTACCCACCCACCTATTCACCTACCTACCAATCATTTACACAATGTTAATGTCTACCAATGTATGATATACAAAATATGAAATTATTGTAGTAAGTGAACTAATAACCAGTTTAATCATATTTGACCCTTTGACATCAACAAACAATAACCTTGAATGTGGGTATTGCACATTTGATCAACTTTTGTGACTCACACGTAAGTATTGCATATTTTGGTAATTATTGTTAAAAGCTAAAATAATTGAAGATCCAATCACAAAATACAATACCCCCATATGAAATCAATGTCATTTCAAATATAATACACCTCAATAATTATTACATATTTTGTAACCAAATTGCAAGCATTTTTTTTCTTTTGGATTCCAATTTTTTTAAATTATTTTCCTACATCTTTTTTTTTCTTCTAAATTTTTTAAAAATTTTTTACTTTTTCTCCTTCTAAATTTTTCTTTTCTTTTCTGAATTATTTAGCAGAATTAGTTTTTTTAATTTTCTATTTTTTTATCATCATCATTTTTTTCATTGAGCATGCATATTCTATGCTCAATATTTGGATATGCACAAACCATAAAAAAAACTAGCTAACATTTCATGCTTCAAATGTGGGTATTGCAAAGTCATTCTAACAAAACTAGTGTTTATTTTGTGACCTTTATGCAAGTATCTCACACTAAATTTTATGTTTTTGAAAAAAATTAATGCAATGATGCAACATTGCAATAAAGTTATCCATAAAGTTGCCAAAACTCAAGGTTCTCACCCTAAGTTGGGCCATCAAAACTTAGGGTGCAATAAAAAAACTAGGGTGAGCCAAAAACAAAAGAAATAAATATAGGGTGAAACTCGAAAATGCATCGATTTTGGTGCTTCCTCGAGTTTCACCTTGTGTTTTTATGTTTCCCTCCCATGCACCTTGATGATAGGGTCTTTGTCTCTCGTGCACCTTGACAAAGTAGCAACTTCGTCTGTGAGTGAGAAATGTTTCAAATGTGCAAATGTGAGGGTTTAAGCTATGAATGTGAGGTGTATAGTTTTTGAGTGAGCGATGGCTACTGTGACTGAGAAATGTTTGAAATTACAAGTGTGAGGTGTATAATTTTTGAATGGCGAGTGTGAGGGTCCTGAGTGAATGGGTTAGGTGTAGAATCTTTAAATTAATGAGAGGTCAAAGCAACAAGAAAAGCCAAAAGCCCCCAAAGGCCTTCTCACACCCCATTCACCATCATCATCATCAATGGAAGGTTGTTGTGCAAGAGGAGCGTCAATGAAGGAAAGCTTAGTAGTGTTGTTAGTAGTCACACAAATCTCATTGCAACTCACCTACCAAGTTAGGGTTAGTTTTCCAAAGCCATGGTCACAGTAGACAAGGATGAGGTTTTCTATGATTGTGCAAAAAGCTTCACAATTTGGAAAACATTTTGGTTCTATGTGTGGTCTTTTTCCATGTTTGCTTCATTTTTTTGCACTCTTTGTTGTAAAATTTGTAACCTTGTGCAACCCTAATTGAAACACAATTAGTTCAATCCCACAAGAAGGCAACTACCTCATACCATCTTGTAAACCCTAATCTGACCCAAAGACCTAATGAACTTATGTGTACCCAAAACCCATTCTTGGAAACATGCTTAGAAACAAAGTGTACATTGTTGCCTCCTCTCCCATGTTCTATAATACTTACATACATTTTCACTTTGTTGTCATTAACCTCATCAATGTTTTGGCAACTTCATCAAAGAAACAAACCTTGGTTTTTCATTATGGGTGAGAGTGTTCCTTGGAATGCATTGGAGGTAGTTGGAATCAATCATAAATCTTACCTCCAACATGTAGCCACTAGTCATACCCCAAGGCAATCCCTTAAAATGTATTTTGAGGGTGAGCTTCGAACCTTGCAAAAGTTCATGGAACCTCGAGACCTAGTTGAACCCACTCCCCTATCATCTAGTTCTAATTATGAAGATACCATGTATAGTAGCACACATATCCCACCAACCCACGGTAGATCCATGATGTATTCTACCTATAATTCTTGTAACATGGGATCAAATGCCAAAATTTTCTTTCAATTCAAGTTGTAATATTTTTCATTTTGCTTGAAATCTTTATGTTTAAGTAAACTATTTTCTTATATCCCTAACCAACAAGAATCTCTCTCTCTCTCTCTCTCTCTCTCTCTCTCTCTCTCTCTCTCTCTCTCTCTCTCATTTGTTAGAATCCCAAAATCTTTTTTTTCTTAATTGTGTTAGAATCTCATCCTTTCTCTAATTTGTCAAAATTTCCCTCTCTCTAATATATTAGAATCCCCCTCTCTCTCTAGTCTATCAAAACTTATCGTCTCTCGCACTCTCTCTAGACCTGCATTCAACAAACTCCGTTAGAATTTCAACCTCAAAATCTCATCCTTTCTTTGTCTTTCTTTCTAGTCTAACAGAACCCCTATTTCTCTTTCTAGTTTGTCAAGATCTTTTTCTTTCATTCCTCTCAATTATGTTAATATCTCATCCCTCTTTCTCTCTCTAGTCTATCAAAACTTAACCTCTTTCTCATTATCTCTTTGCCTACATTCAATGTTAGCATATCCAAGCCCACTCACACCGCCTCAAGCTTCTCTCTCACTTTTTTTCACTCTTTCAAGCTTATCAAAATTTCTACCTCTTTTTGTCTTTCTCTCTAATCTATCATAAGTTTTTTTTCTTTCTCTAGTCTATCAAAATCCCTCTCTTTCACTCCTCTCAATTACCTCAATATCTCATCCCCTCTCTTTCTCTTTAATCCGTTAGACTTAACCTCTCTTTCACTCTTTATGTGTCTGCATTCATTATCAGCAAGTCTAAGCCCACTCACACTGCCTCAAGCTTCTCTATTTCACTTTCTAAAACCTATCAAAATTTTGACTCTTTTTCATTCTTCCTCTCTGAACTCTTGATTAGTTGACTCGCACCATTTAATCTTTATTTCTTAAACTTTCTCATACTTTTTAGAATATATATCTTTCTCACTCTCTTGCAACATTGATCAACAAACTTTTTCCTTTCTAGCTAGGGTTTACATTTCTTCTTCAATCTCTTACCTCTAGATGTCTTTCCCAACCTTGTGGGTGATCAAAATCCAAGTTGTTTGCATTATCTCCCCTTTAACTTGTCAAGTTTTTTGGCCATATTACAAACATCTTTGATTTGCGTATCTATGTATAAATCATAAATCCCTACATCTATATCCACTAATTGCCCAATACATGATAGGATGCACAATCACAAAAATGGAAGCAGTAGTTGTGAGGTTGAAGAGCCACCCAATCTTCACATGAGTTCTTATTGGAAGAATATTCCTTCCAAATGGAATGATGAGAAGATACCAACCTTAATAGTGATCTGTGAAATTTGAAGTTGGTCATGCACCATTACTACATTTTATTTATTTTTATAATCCTTTTACAATGTGCACTCTAGTTGACAAGTTGAGCCTTGCACAAAACTTTGGTACTATGAGATCATCCCCTACAATTTTCATTTTTTGTTTTCCTAGCTCCAAAAAGTTCTGCACTCCTTCCAAAGATGTGAGTTTTGCTTTCATAATCAATAACTGACCTTCCTCCATATGCTTGCAGTATTTCTACAAGTAAGGAACCTTCATCACTCCCATTATCACTCCATCCATATATCCACTAATGAGCCTCATCTTTTTTTAAGGACCTTTGATTAGTTGCAAATAGTTGTATATTTGAGGCAGTGATAGCTTCAAACTTCTTATCTTCAACTCCATGGGAAAAGACTTTTTAATCCCTACCAACTCTAGACATACTATGAATTGAACATCCCTTGCAATTGAAAAGGAAACTTTCTAGTTTGACAGTTGGCAAATAGGGTTTTGATGAGAGTGTAGTATGAAAGTTGGATTGAATATGGATGGGTGCAAACATCAGTTTTGTAAGGTTTATAATCATAACCTTAGAGCTTATTTTTTCTAGGCTTATATTGATGTTTTGGATCTCATGAATGCATCAACTTGTGATAGGTCAAGCACCTCCAAAGGTTTGAGGCGTTTTGTTGTCAAAACATAGGCTCTACTTTAATCTTCAATTTCATTTTCTTTATACTTGAAGTTCGTTCTTTCTCTCTCTATGTAGGTCTAATCATCAAACTCTCTATTCTACTAAAACCTACCTTTCCATGAAATTCTCTTTATCTCACTATCATAAATTTGCAAAGACTTCCAATCCTAGTTCCAAACCAGTGTTATTTACATCCAATTTTTGAAGAGAATTGGATCTAAACTAGGAGTTCCAAAATTTTAATTCTTTAAGAAAACCTCCAATGCTTATTGTAGGTATGGAAGGTCTTTATTTTGACACACAAGAAAGTGAACTTGAACTAGTAGGCTACATGAGGCCCACAAAAGCACCTCAAAAAGACAAAAACCTGAGGTGCATTGTGGACTATGTGCACCTAAGTTCTATGGCCGCATCATACAACCACCATTTCATGCTTTATAATCGAAACAAGAACAATGTGACACAACTTATACCTAATCAGGTTTGGAAAGTTGTGTACAAGGACTATAAGAAGCAATTCCCAAATTCTGAATTTCATCTTGAAAGTTTGAAGGATAGGCTATGAGAATGCTTGAAGGAATTGAAGATCGGCACATCAAATTAACAAGGCATGAAAAGGGCTGCCCTACAATTTGATCATGTTGTAGCACAACTCACGACAATTGATGGGCATGCATAAAGGAATGTATTGAAAAGGCATCAATCAATGATTAAAGGTACATCAAGCCCTTCTTTTCAATCCTCTCCAAATTCGATGCATAACCTTAGCCCTATGTCTGATGAAACATCTAGGTTGTCATCAAGACTTGCTACACCCCCACCTATTCCAACTTTTGAATACCCCATGACCAAATCTGAAATGTTGTAATCCCAATCAAAAAGCTTGGCCATTATTACTAACAACTTAGAAGCCAATGTGGAAGATCGAGAAGCCATGTTAAAAGCAAAGGTGGATGTTAACATAGAAAAAAAAATGTTTTTAACATAGGGAATTTAAGGGTAGCTCAAGAATGTGGTGTCATTATGGATGAGGAATTTAAGATTAAAGTCAAAGAGTTGTTAGACTTGTGATTAATAGTCGTTATCCCACTGGTGTTCTGCAAGATTGTCTTGGTGCTCACTAATGACTTCAATCATGAAATCTTGGCAACGCCTATGTAGGAAGTTTGTTAAGAGTGTTGTTGCCTTAAAAAGGTGATTGTATTTCTATTTTTTTGAATCGAATATTTTCATCAGCCTTCTGCATTTGGATTTTAAGCCTCCAATACCCCACTCAACCCTAACCTAGAAACCTGCATTATTTTTTTATGGTTAAGTCCAAGATTTGAAAACCCTAATTCATTTGCATTCTTCCTCTTGAGCTCACCCATAGCTATGCATTGTCCACTAACAATCCCTTCATATGCCTTCTTCCTCTTCTTGTCAAGAAACTATTTGCCTTTGAGTTGTGCCTTCAACCTACCATGAAATATCCAACATCCAACACCGCATAAATAACAACAACAAACAAACAAAGTGTGTAAAACATGTATTTCTCGTTTGGTAGTTTGTTTTTGCATTTGAAAAAGGATAACTTCATTTGGGTCCACTTGCAAAAACCACCACTTGCAAAATTAGAACCAAGTATGTACATTTCAATAGCATACATGAGTTAAGAACATATCAAGAGCCAAGTGCATATTTGAACCTCTGAAACTTCTTGTTGATCTACATTTTGTAATCCCTTGTTCTAACTTTTTTAAGTTGTTATAGAAGGTGGCATGTTTTGTTATTGCAAAATAAATGTTTGGTTAGACATTCAAGTCTTTTTTTGCTTCTAACATTAGTATTGACCTCATCCACTTTTTGTCTTGTTATTATTCATACCATTAGACACATGCAATAAATGAGATATTTTGTGAGACATGACCAACAAATTTATAATAAATGTATTAAAGAGAAAAATATTTTAAAAATCCAAAACAAACATCCCAAGTACAATTGTTGTGAAGTTTTTATAAGAAATCTATTAAGCACTAATTTAGTAGAGAGCCCAACAAGATCCACCATCAATGATGCAAGTAAATAAACTCACTAGTGAAAACACATCTTTCAACAACCTCTGGATTTTTTGTTTTAGATTTTTGCCTCAATGGCTACACCAAAATAATTTAGTATTAATGATAATGACCTCTTTCTTGATCACATTGCATAGTTAATAAGGGAATATTGACATTTGGTGCATGTGAAAATCCACCATGTTATCACCAAGTTCTTCGACATCATGCCTTGATTCTTTTTGAAATTGTTCTACTTCATCATGAATTGTTTGTTCATTTTCATATTTCTCACCAAATACTTTGGTAGGAATCTTCTTTGGTCCATACCATTGTTATTTTGTGAGTGTTTGTATTCCTTGAAATACTCATAGATGTCCTCCTTCCAATGCATATGTATGGTTGACCCTTGATAGTGAAAAAGGAATCTAGCTAAAGTCCCATAATGTTCCTTGATAAAATTCTTCACATTTGCGTAAGAGGTTTCATTATGCCACATGTTAGTAAAAAAATAAAAATGGATCCTTGAATCCTTGATGTTGTTGAACCAATTTCTCATGCACTTCAAATTCATGTTGTAGATCTTTCATTGTTGTTGATAATAATTTTTCAAGTAATCTCTTGCATGTATTTCACCTTTTGTATGTTTCCCAAACATGCGTTCATATGTTGGAATAAAAACTTGATTATCAACCTTTAACTACAATACCAAGATAAACACACAAGTTGTTACATATATTATTCATAAAACATACAAGAACATTTTAGGCATAATCTACCATACAAATGTGAAACAAGAATAAAATGAACTGACATGAAGGAGCCATGGCTAGAGTTGGTCTTGTCACACTAACAACACATTTTCCATTAGTTGTATCAATAACAAGTAAGTTCTTGTCATTCACTTGACCTACATAAATAAAAACACATTAATTTATTCAAATTCCACACTTCCATTTTTATCTAAAAAACTACACAAAATTGTGTTTTAAAGCTTTAAAAAAAAAAAAAAACCTAACCTAATACAATGGCAAGTCGCATGTGGAGTTCCTCATTACACTCTAACATATGGATCCTTATCATATGTCTCACCATCCTTCATGTATTATGTTATTCTATTGACAATAGAAACCACATTAATTTAAAATTATAAATTAAATTTAACTAACATGGAAGAATTGTTCTTGAAATTATTATTACTAATGGTAACCCGTGCCTACAAGGCACAGACAGTTTTAGATGATTTAAAAATTTTCTAAAAATTAATGGTTTAAAATATCCTTTCTTCTAATAGTAAAAAATAATCCAGTCTTATAATTTCAATTTTTTGGATTCTGATTTTTTTAAACCCATAGTTCTCTGGTTCTGAAAGCTTTGAAAACCGGAACCAGGTTCAACAGAGCAACAACATCCCATGAGAGAGCCGTTAGCAAAGTCTCCACTTCAAAGAGGGGAAAAAAATGCAAATTAAAGTCCTAATTCTTAAGGGGTCAAAGAATACCCTAAATTAATAACTTCATTTCATTGTGGCACATTTCAAGTGGTCGTAAGGTTACTTCAAACTTGGAA
>Ga0116231_10008625_pt1 | contig 17774 bp, 8 predicted proteins | sample S1TSphgellanicum_2_FD_89695 | JGI IMG/M metagenome (GOLD analysis project Ga0116231, IMG submission 89695) | Host-associated microbial communities from peat moss isolated from Minnesota, USA - S1T2_Fd - Sphagnum magellanicum MG | ecosystem: Host-associated > Plants > Peat moss > Unclassified...
AAGACGAGCTCCCAATTCCCAGAGAACCCCAATCATGGAATCATTTTTCCCTCAATCAAAATTCCCTGAAATCTGCAACTTGATCACTTTGTCCCATACCATATGCCCAAATTGCCAAAGAACCCTGGTATCACGATCCCACTCTGCTCCCTATCATAGAATTATAAATCAACAAATGATGCTGGGTGACAGATCCTTGACACATCACTGGCAGATTTTATGGATTTTCTTCTCCCCCTCACTTTTCTCTCCTCAACACAAGGCCATTCCTTTATTCTGTTCCGTATTCCTCTGTAATTGTCATCATCTCCCCCCCCTCCCCCCCCCAAACTTCATAAGTTTCTTTATTGCAATTGAACAGGTTACATTAGGTATCATGAGCGCAGTGGAGAAAGTCATGGCAGCCTGACTATTCCATATCACACACAAAACGAACATAAAAAACACATACTCTAACATTTCCCAGAGTGTATCACCCCACAAATACACACTTATCTCTGAAATTAGCCAGCCCACCTCCTCCATCCCATGTCTTCCAATATATCCTTTCGCATTCCTCCTCCAGCTCCTTGCATACACCAATTTCCATCAAAGTCCTCCGGGCGAAGTGATTCACAAAGTTTTCCATTCCAGCCAAGCTAATCACACTCCACAAACACCATTGGCCCCTTTTCGCAATGCTTCCACATTAATCAGAATCCTCCACATTCAACAGCCCAGAGTTGCACCACTAGCCACTAACAATGTAACTCAACAAGGAAGTTGCACACCACTCCTGATGGAGGTGGGTGTAATGTGCACTAATTTTTTCCATAGCATAGTACTTCAATGGGAAAAACAAAACAATCGATGAATTGAGGAAACATCTTGGGATTGGAACCCAATTTGGCACATGTTTTCATCCAATCAACACATTTTGAAAAAGATGCTAGATTGTAAGTCAAATAATGTATGTTTTCATTATTTTAATTAGATATTAAACCCATCCCCTAATTCTAATTGTGTTTACTTGCTTATAGTTGTGGAGGCACAGATTGTACAAAAATGTTGGTTATAGTCTTCAAACTCCAAAAATCCCACCACTAGTGCTTATGTAATTGTTGAAATTCTACTTATTTTTTCATTGTGGGAGGGGAAGAAGTTTTTTTATACGCACTTTTAGTGGTTTGAATGAGGAGAAATTGCAAAAATTTCCCATGCAAGTAACTAAATTTCACCTTTTATTATTACTATAGTGTGTTACTATACTAATGTGTCAATGTTTTAACGTATCAGGTAATTCATGTTTGAATGTGTCAATGTTTCATTGTATCAGGTTGTTAATGTTTCAATATGTCAATGTATCAGGTAGTTAATGTTTTAATGTATCAATGTTTCAATGTATTAGTAATTAATTTTATAGTTTGTCAATCTTTTAGTGTTGCATTCTATGAATGTTATAATGTTGTAATGTGTTAGTGTGGTAATGTATTGATGTATTATAATTGTTTGTCCCCCCATCCAAGACGGTTAAAAATTACTAAGGATGCTTTCCAAAGGAAAGGTTGATACTTTTTGGGCAATCCATTACCAATCAAAATATCCATCACCTACATTGACAATTATTTGATTTTGTGAATGGGAAAAGTGACGACATTAGTAATGAGATTTACAATTGGTTATGTTTGTATGTATGTATTGCATATGTATTAGTGTATCAATGTGTTTATGTATTAATGTGCCAATCATCTAGTGTGTTAATGTATCATTGTAATAATGTACTTGTGTTACGATATATATTCTAATGTATTAGTGAATTAATTCCTTAGCTGAATATGTATGCAAATTAATTTGTGACATTGTATCAGATAATGTGTATTAAAATGATTGTATTATTGTATTAAACATGTTAATTACATTATGCATCATAGGATACCCAATCAAATCATTGTTAAGGATGTTAAAATTTGAATCAAGATTCAACATTTAAATCTTTGTTGGATGCAAGAAAATTGTTCAAAAGGATTTAAATCTTTAAAAAAATTGTTAACTTGAATCTATTTGACAATATCCATGAAGCCCATCACCTTTAGAATAAAATTGATTTTAAATAAAATTGTGATTAGGTTATAAAAATTGATAAATATGATTAGTGTTAGATGTCATAAAATTGAGGAAGGTTTTGTAGGGAATGTTTTATTGTAGACAAAAAAAATTTACCATTCAATCATTGAACATTAGTAAATATTAGTTACACAATGTTTTAATATTACATGAGTATTTCAAAACTTGATACATTGAGTTGCATACTTGAAACATCAATCCATACCATGTTATTAAAAATTAATGTCTTAATGTACCAATGTACCAATGTTTTAGTGTTTCCCTATTGAGGTGGTGCCAATGATAGTCATTTTTTGCAATTGGTTTATGACCATGAGCTAAAAAGTCTAAGTGTTGTTTGAGGTTAAATCATTGTCCATCTTTGATTGGTAGAAGCACAAAGTTTGAGCCTATGGGGTTATGTGACCCACACTATAACTCTACCACAACCTCTGCTTGATTACCATGTGCACAGCAAAAATTTGCCATCAAATGTTCAAGGAGAACTTGATTTTCACTAGTTGCATCCACCATATCTAATGCCACGTTTCGGGTAAAAACACAGTTAGGTGGCTCAAAAGTGGCATTTGAGAGTTCATAATCTAACAATAATGATTTTTTTTTGAAGTTTTAACAATTAGCAAACCATAAATCCTATAATTATCCCTTATGTTTTTAATCAAAAATATTAACAAACCAACCTATGAATATCTCAACACATGTGATTAATCAAAAAATCCATTCAAAAGATTAAAATTTTAAATGTGAAATGGACTTTCAAGGATAAATATTTTTAACAATCACGTCATTTAAAAAATAAATTAATTAAATATATATTTTAGGAAAGTTTCAATGCATTTCACTAATAAATTCTTCATTTGATGATGTTTTATTTATTTATTGGACACTACTTTGACATATTTTTTGAATCCACATTTTATTTTTTCTTTTTGTGACAGACGTAGTGTTGTCATTTCAAAAGTTCATTATGAGTCCATAATCCTTTTAGAATTCATCGAAATGTTTCTATGATGATTCCCATTAAATTTTATTAAAACATGAATAATTTAAAAATTGACAATGTTAATTTTGAATATGGCTTAAATTTTACGTTTATATGTAATCCTAAAAAATCACAATTGTGACAATCCAAATTGTCCACCTATTCATGCTTTCACCCTTCCAAAGATGTTCCTCTAAATTGAGTTGTATTGGGGTGGTCAATTATGAATTGATGTAGGTGGAGTTGTCATTATGTGGGGGGTGTATGAACCTATGGACTAAATAGGTTTTTCAGCCTAGCTTGAATAGTCCCTTTTAATGATCCACAAAAATGAATGACTATGCCTTCTACAAGGTCAAGGTGAAAAAACATTAAGATCTTGAGTTGATGCTTGCAAATGTTTCCACATTGTGCATGGATGCAATTACAACATGCCCATTCTAATGTTGGGTTGTGGATGGTGTATTGTAGATGGGTTTTTTGGGATGACATGACCAATGTTAAACTAACTTCATAAGAAGGCAATGCCATATTTGCATCAAGAATCAATCATGCTTCCAACAAGGCCCCAATCACAAACAATTTTTGGTGTTTGTTGTTCACAACCCAAAGTTCTTGTGTAGATTTTGATACTAATATTGAGTGAAGACATTTCTAATTAACTCATAAATGCACCAATCCACACGATGACCAACTGATCTTTTTTTCCCTGACTTTAACTAGGCCTTCAATATTGCATTGTAACTTTTAATTGCAACATTGGTGTCTTGCCCAACATATGGTAGATTTTGAAATCCAACCACCCACATGTGAGTCTTATGTTGGTAATTTTCCTCCATGTATTTCCAAAAGACATTAGCTATAGGGTACTTACAAATGATATAATGTAGCCTATTCATCGTTCACATTTTAACACCAACTCCAAATGGACCATCCCTATCATACATGACGTTCCCTAGTTTTTCAATACATTACTACATAATGCTGGGTCCTTTGTCTTGATACATGTTTGTTTTTGCCATGTTCTTTTCACATGCCAAAAATATAAGAAAATGGTAGTGTCTTGCCATATAGTCTTACAAGAAAGAAAATGCATTATACATGAAGCTTGGTGGATTTAAACACCATCAATGTTGATGCATGTTACATCCATTGGGGCAAGTGACATGAATAATAAATAGCTAACAATTAGTTGGATAAAAAGGGGGAAGGGGTACAAATTTACTTGATGTAGTTGATTTCCCCTTGGTCATAATCAACTACGAAAGTGTTAAGATGCCATGATGGATCATGAGTTTTGTGAATGCTTTCATTCAAAGTGTGCATCCATGGTGTCAAGTCCTCTTGTCAGCATTGTGATGTGATGCAATATGCTGTAAAAATGCCATTGTGCCATTGGTCAAACACCATCATGGTATGAAGGGGAAATTGCCACAATTCACAATATATAAATGTAATATGGTATGTTAGTTGAACATTGATAAAAAATATAATGAATGATCCATTAACATTTTAAAATTTCTACATGTATTTATTTATGTCCCTTGATTTGTCATATTAATGTTTCATTGTAATTAGACTACATATATATCAATGTATTATACCACACGCATGTATAATGTATCACCTTTTTTTCATTTGTCCCAAATGTTGCATCAACTACAACACCCCTTTGGTGCCCATATTCAATCATCATCTCCCCTTACCATGGTGTTTGGATACCCAAAGTGAAAGGCATGTTTTGCCTAGTGAGACCACCATTCACTTCTACCCCAATTTTTTGATAATAAAACATTGAATTAATATTTTGTTGAACCCACATATGCACATTTTTTGCATCATTCTTATGTAGCTAGTATGTTTATTGAGCCAATTTCTTAGACAACACCCTAATATTTTTGCTTAGTGAGAAACATGTTTCTATTTAATTCACATGTCCTTAACATGATGTTCTTCACATGTTGCCTATGTTTTGCCATGATTTGAGAGACAATGAGTCCAAGCCTTAGTTGTTCCATCACAAAGTTCTTGAGCTTTTGTGATAAATGGGTAGCAAATGCAAATCTATCACCCATTGTAAAGTCCCCATGAACATGTAAATTATCTTGATTAACATGATTTTGTTAAATGAAACATAACTTTGATACATGCTTGAGCAAATATAATGTCTTAATGGTGAATTCAACTCTACATCCTCTTTTTATAGAACCATCCCATTTCTTCTTGAAATCTTGTGTACCCTTGTGGCTAATCCCCCATGGGATTATTTTTCCATTGATGTCCAATGTTTTTGGGGTTGCATTGTGGTTAATTATGTAATATCTTTGATAACATTTGTGAGATCATTGGGACCATATTAACATTGGTACATATGAACAACCATGTGAACCAATTTAGTGATACTTATGAACATAAATTGCATTATAGAACATAAAACTAATCACATATTTCATATTTATATAATAATAAAATTAATTCGTTAGATGGTAAACATCACATCTATACATGCATAATACATATGCAAATCTTGGGGCAAGAATGTCATAGAAGTTAAAATTTGAACCTTGAAAATTCAAAAACACTATCTACTCATAGTTGTTACAAATCATTGTCAAGGTGGATGATGTGTTTTTTGCAAAAAAATCAACATCGTCCACCATCTTGATTTTCTTTGCCATCTATGAAATCGAACACCCAAGTTGTGGGGATGAATGCAACTTTGACAAGGCAAGGGCCTTGTTTCATCCCAATTTGTTGAAGGACATCTTCTCACAACACATCTTCATGATCAAAAAGCCCATTTGGTGGGGTTTGAATTACATTTTCCAATGCTTATAATTCAACTTGATGACCATGCTCATACTAATACAACAACTTCCCCGCCATGCCTACAAAAACCATTGTACACGATATTAATTTCTATGCACCTTACATTCAAATTCATGATAATCAACATACATGTTAAAAACATGATAAATCTTTCATTTATATATAATTAGGTCACAATGACATGAAAAAATTGTAAAGATGTTAAAAGTGTGCTCCAAAACTCCCTTGGAATAACACAAGAAGATCATGTGAAAAGGAAGTTCATGTCACTTGATATGCAAAAACTTGAAAAATGTGACCCCACACCTTAATTTGCAAAATAATCCTCATTGAATATATTTATAATAGACTGAAAAATGTAAATATCAACTATTTAAAGTTGAAAAGTTGCAAGAAATGTGTAACATGTGTCAATTTTTCCCCTTATGTAAAGAATTCTTTTTCAAGTGTCAAATATTAGTAATACATTCAATGTATTGTTCACACCATGTGTTAGTAACATAGTGGTGCATTTTGATTAAATTAATTATTTTTTTACTTTACCCATACACTTTGAAACATGGCAACTTCTTGTCCGTTTATTTTGGAAAAAAAATTGTTCTTTCTATGTTTAGACAGGTTGACAAATCCTTGGTGTATCAATAGATCATTAATGTATCAATAAATATTTAGTGTATCAATAACATATGGTTAATAATAATTAATTATAATAAAAAAATTGATGGTAAATGTATCGTAGGTGTCAAATTTTCATATGTAAAGTTTTTTTTCAAGTGTCAAAATATGTTTATAATACATTCAATGTATTGCTCACATCACATCTTGATAGTAAATTAATTTTTTTTACTAAATTAACAATTGTTTTACCTAACCTATAAACTTGAAAATGTGGGAACCTCTTGTCCATTTATTTTGAAAAATTCCTCATTCTTTCTATGTTTAAATGGGTTGAAAAAGCCTTAGTGTATCAAAAGATCTTCAGTGTATCAACAAATTTTTAATGTATCAATAACATATGGTTAATAATTGTTAATTATAATAAAAAACTAATAGTAAATGTATATCAGATGTCAAATTTTCATATGTAAGATTTATATCTCAAGTGTAAAAATATGTTTATAATACACTAAAGGTATTGCTCACATAACATTCTGAAAGTAGATTAATGGTTTTTTTATTAAATAAACAATTGTTTTATCTTACCCATAAACTTGGAAATGTGGCAACCTTTCATCCATCTACTTTGAAAAAAAAATTTGCTCTTTCTATGTTGAAATGTGTTGAAAAAACTTTAATGTATTAAAAGATCTTTAGTGTATCAAAAAATCATTAATCTATCAACAAATTTTTAATGTATTAGTAACATATGGTTAATAATAGTTAGTTATAATTGAAAAATGATGATAGATGTATATTAGGTGTTAAAATTTCATATGTAGGGTTTATTTTTGAAGTGTGAAAATTTATTAATAATACATTCAATGTATTCCTCACATCATGTGTTGATAGTAGATTAATGGTTTTTTTATTAAATTAATAGTTGTTTTAACTCACCTATAAACTTGAAAATGTGGCAACCTCTTGTCCATTTATTTTGAAAATTTTCCCATTTTTTCTATGTTTAGATGGGCTGAAAAATCCTTAGTGTATAAAAAAACATATGGTAAATTATAGTTAGTTATGATTGAAAAGTGTGGTGTTGAATGTATACCAAGTGTCGAGTTTTCATATCTAACCATTCATTTCTCAAGTGTGAAATACTAGTAATACATTCAATGTATTGTTCACACCATGTGTCAATAGTAAATTGGTACTAAATTAACAATTATTTTATCTTACCCATAAACTTGGAATGAAATAATATCTTATCCATGTATTTTGAAATTTTAATGTATTGATATTTTTTGATACATTAACAATTATAGTATAGTAAACAAACATTTAGATGTTTATCTATAAAACTTTTTGTCCATGTAGTCATTTTGAAAATTTCCCCACCCTTCCTTACACAATATATATGTACCATAGGATTTATGTTGATGATATAACATGATGCATGATGACATAATGCATAATGAAATATGATGCATTGATACATTGTCATTTCGATATAACGAAGTTAAAAAAAAAAAATTGCTGCATCGTCTTCATTGCTTTCCAGTCTGTTCACACTAAGCAGAGGCAATTGACTTGCCACAGGCAGGTTAGGACTTAAAACTCCCAAAACCTGATCATACTGTTCATCATATGTCCCATAGACTTCTGCTTTCTGTTGGTAGTTTTGGGTGATGGAGCATGGATGCTGTTGTGACCTGAATTGACAAATTTTGATTAGATTGCATCTTTTCCTGCTTCTTATCTATGCATTTTACTTTGGGACAAGGAGCATTGGACAAGCTTATTCAAGATTCAGACACCAACCTACAGCTCCTCGACACTGTCCACCCTGCTGCCAAGATTTTTGTTGACATTGCCAAATCTCAAGAAGTCGCTCAGGTTTATTCCTGAAAGTAATTGTGATTGTCTTGTGCCTTGCTCTTCCTGTTTACTTTTTTTATCATCACTTCATATGTGCAGCTCTTGAAGGCTGCTAGCAGGGTTAGGTTTACTAGAGACCTTGCAAAGTACTGATGTTCTGATCTAACTTTGAAGTTCTAGATGTCAAATTGGAGATGGGACCATGACTATTGTGATGCTTTTGTCTAGATCATTTCTGGGAGGCGAAGCCAATTTTGGAAGGTGATGGTGTCCATCTTTGCAGCTTATAATTTGTGCATATCAAACATCCCTGCAAATTTGCTAGTGAAGACTCTGTGAAAGCTGACAATGAGTATTGAAGGAAAGAGCTTTGAAGAGAAGAAGTCCTTTCTCATTGAAAAACTTAAGCAATCACTTCAAAACTTGTAGGTGGAGAGATGATCTCTTCAAAGATGACATGCATATCATGTTTTGTGGAAAAGGTTGCCTTAGTGTGTTTTGGAATCAAGAAGGTAATATCTTTGACCTCCTCATTTTGCAGGTCTCCTTTGATATAGACTCTGCTCTTTGAAAGTTTTGCAAGGTGCATTCTCAATTGTGACTCCAGTATCTGAAACGACACTTTCAGTTGATTTAGCTACAATGAGATAGTACTATCCATGATTCCTCGCTAATGAAAGCCATGGCATTGAAAGACAACAATTTTGCTACAATTCATCGGGGCACATAGTATCTATGTGTGCAATGGGTTTACAGGTTGGTCCAGATAAATGCCATAACAGCTGCAACAAAAGTAGTTTTCCCTGTTCTCAATGTAGGATGAGCCTATGAAGAACCCCAAAGGTGAAGCACTTTTTGTTGTAAGTTGAATTACTTGTTCTCACAATTGGTTTTGTCATGTTTCATGAGCTACTGAAATGTTGCGGTCATATGTAGTTCAGAAGTGCCCAAGGTGAAGGTGCAGCAAATGCCCATTGCTGGAAGAGATCAAGGGGGTATATGGCAATGAATGCATGTGGGGTATGTGGCATGTGACAGAGGTAGAAACTAGGTACTACAATAGATGTCATGTTGCATCAATCTTCCCTTCGCTTTGAGGATCACATGATGTGTTCATTTTCAAGACTCTCTTCCACTTGCTGAATGAAAAGTAAATGAGGACAAAGGTCCGTAGGGCATTGGAATATTATGACACACCTTGAATGCAATGTGCATGTAGTACAATTTTAAGCTTTTTTGAGCAATGTGTGCATGTTATTCACTTTACCCTCAAATAGTCAGTTCAAAATTTACATGATGTGAGAAAAACATTCACATGTACATATTTAAAGAAACATTTACATCCACATTTTAAAAAAATAATTATCCTATCAATTTTCAAGTATCATATAGTCATATCATAACTCATTGATTGGTTTGACTGCGTGTTACATTTCATCAAACATGAATTTATGGTTCTCAAGTATATCATATGGGGACAAATGCACCAAATCCACAATCCATTGCAAGAGTTGTTGCAGCTTACAGGACCAATCCTAGATCAACTTATTAATATCCTAATTCTAATTGTTTGAATGCATTACCATGCATTACCAACTTTGTATTCCTTTCTTTCCTCCGGAACTAACTATACTCATATATGTTGGGCATTTGGAGATTAAGAATATCCTAGTCCTAATTGTTTGGATGCATAACCATGTATTCTTGGACAAAATGCATAGGGTAATGCCATCGCAGCAGGGCAACACACTTGCAAACCAAGGGCAGAGTTTGAAGCCCTGCAGGTGTAATGCCCTGCTGCTCCATAGGCATTACCTAGCATGAAAAAGAGGCAGCCCTGCTCTCTGGCCAGTATGGTGGGAATTGCACATGCCCTTATTCCAGTAAAGCCTGTGGCCTTGGGTTCTACCCTACACAAAATGAATTTGACAAAAGGAAAATATCTTAATTATGGAAAATAGCCTAGAGAATGCAGCTAAGTTAGGTCTAGAGTTGTGACACACATTAAATTGATTCCTAGTTGAAACCAGTGTTAACCGGTTATTGATTTTTTTGATTTTAAACTGGATGTGTTGGTAATTTAAATTTTCTTGAGGATCAGACAGGGTATCAATATCAATTATTTTGAAAATTTAAACTCTCAATTTATCCATTGCACTATCATAATAATACCCCTAGTTATCAAAATACTTGGTTAATTTTTCGTAATACTGGAGTACATGGGCGGGTTTCACACACGAGTAAGATTCAACATGTGAGTTTTCAAGATATAAAGAATTTAAATATTAAATTCTAACTCACTTTTAGAGTTTTCTTATTGTCCTTGTGGTTATTATGTTCACAACTAATGTGCTTGTTTGTATCAGGCCAAGGTTCAATGTGCTTATTTGTACTAGGCCAAGATTAAATTCTAAATTCCTGTAATCTAAGTTTTTGAAAATTTCAACAGTAGGGCTAAAAACAATTTGACAACAATAAGGCTAAAGATTTTTCAAAAACTTTGCCCATGTACTATGATAACTGCCAATTATGCCTAAGGGTTTGTGCTGAAATACTCGCCTTAAGAATCAATCATCAGTTATAATGCCTTGGTGGAGTAGGTTCTAAGGGGAGGGGGGGTTATCTTAAACATGTTTAGGGTTTTAGGATTGATAACCTACTTGGATGAAATTCCAATCACTCGAGTAAAGTCATTAAATTTTGAAATTTCAATACCCAACCCATAAGGGTCTTTCCGGTTCTTAGAATGAAATATACAAGGTGGGTAGGTTATCTTCCATCCTTGTTTTAAATAAAAAACCAGCTGGCAGATAATCAATACCCGAGTTGATAACCGGGTGTTTTCTCAATAGTTGGCCAACACTGGTTGAAACCAAAATTGCATCCCAAATGTAACTTGGATGCAAAGTATCTTCCCTTTGTGTGCAGAGCCAACAAACCAAAGAAGAATTTCGTGAGTGGGTTCTCAAAATAATTTTGCAAATTGAAAGAGGATTGTACATCAATGGCTGCCAGCCACTTGGCACAATCAGTACCATAGATTGATGATCATGGTGCCATGTGACCCATATACATGTGGAGGCCTGGCCACAATTTGTGTATTGCTTTGGGTGGCCACAAAGAATTTGGAAAGTGCCTCTGAATGAGTGCCTCCCATACTTTGTATAAAACATACTTCGAGAATGCCCCTTTTAATGCTAGAACTAGCTAATTTCCTTTATTTAAAAACCAAGCAGAAATTTCCTAGTATATATCAAGGTTACATTCTAAAGCATATTTTGCCTCTGCTGAGGCCGGGAATGTTCCATTTCAGCAGCGGGCTTTTAGGGTTTTGAAAAGTTCTCATCAAATTCAGGTCTTTTAAAGTTTTTATCTACATGGAAAGTTCCTATCATTTCAACCTTGAAAAGTAAAAGAAAGTTCGAAAGCAAGCAGTGCATAGCCCAGAGGAACCAGAGAACACGATCTATGGCATGTGAAAACTGAAGAGGTCCACAAACAAGTTCAATTGAAAACACAGAAATTTGGACAATGCCACAAGGTTCATCGAGCCTCAGATGCACAATACAAGATCTCAGACAAAGACATTACCAGAATTTGGCCAGCACTATATAATTGCCTCAGAGGGGGTCCTTATTCCCATCATTCCCTTGCCCTCAGGCTTGACCTTACACATAAGCAAACAATACAAATAATGTGCCAGGACCCTCTCTCTCTTAATTGAGGAGAACCTTGAGTAAAATGTTTACATAAAGTCAGCGAATGATGTATAAAAGCTCCAAATGCTTGGTAAAATCTCTTTGCAAATAGCATGTTGATTGCATGCAGGTGTGTAACTCACTAATGCAACTGTTACAAACAAATTGAAGCAATGTTTTTGCTCTGGTGAAATTTAGCCATTTTCTGACAAAAAAATTGAGAAATTTTTGGGTTTTTGTAGTACAGATTCTACAGAATTTTGCTTTTAAAAATTTGAATTCCACAAAAACCTCAAATTAAAAAAAAGAATAAAAAAAGACACTGAATTGAAGGCACCAATTTGAAATTTCTCATTGGTCAGAAATGTTTTTCTTTGTAACCAGACACAAACATTACTCCAAAATATGAATGCAGATCATTAATCCATATTCAGTGGACCAATGAATTTACTGCCTTCCATTAGGTCCTGTTCAATCAGACCAATGAATTCACTCAAAATCCAGTGAAATCATCTGGTGTATAAAGACACATTCTATTGTAGGGAACACTGAAACCTATGATATGCTATGACAACAATTGTATAGCCCTACACAGACAAGGTAAAAAACTGGAAAATTATGTGTGGCTCAGGCATCCCAGCCTTACATACCAGTCTTTTGATAGAGCCATACTTTGGATGGAGGTGGCTTGCAAACCACGCCAGTCTTGTAGCCATCCAATTAGGTCCTCCCCTTGATTATGGCGAGACAAGAGTATTGGGTTGGGTGGAGAGGCTAGTTGCTTGAACGTGCTGCCCACGTATAGTAACTTCCATGGTTGTTGCCACCCACCTGTTTGGAGATGCTGGATCCAAATTTGGAATTGATAGCAGCATTTTTTTTTCTCTGGCGAATTTTTGTTGAAAAGAAAAATTAAAAATTCGAAAAATCAAAAGTGATTAAAATAGATAAATTTATTCATAAGAAGTGAAAAGAAAATTTAAATTAAAAAATCCCCAAATTAATATATTTGGTTTTCATTGTGTAAGGTCAAAACCAAAACTATAGAAAGATGATTAAAGATTTTTTTTTGAAAATCTATTTCTCCATTCATACTCAGATTTGCCTACATCTTCCTAGGGATGATAAAGCCCAATTTTCCTACTTCTTCCCCTGATGGATGATCGCCACTTTGGCTACAAACAAAAATCCCTCAATAAAACACCAATCGACAGTATTGGGAAGAGGCAAGGTGGAAGGGACCATCTGTCAAGAGCCAATCATATGGAGAACATGTTTCTCTATATAAGGGAACCTGTAGTAATAACAACCGCAAGATCCATTTGCAAATGTATGTCCTAAACTTCAAAAATGGCAACAAAGTTGAAACAGACACTTCTTCATTTGTCTCCCTTTTCAAACCAGTTTTGGTTTCTTATTATTTGAGTAGGCTATTTTTTCTTTTTTTAATATTCTCTAGTCTCCTGCAGACAAGAACCACCGTTTTGGGTTCTGGTTAGTATAGGAATCACAAGCAGAATACGAATCTATTTCCAAGAATAGGATACAAAAAAAACCAGATTTGTGAACAAATTCATGATTGAAACTGAAACCGGGAAGAGGATACATTTCTTATAAAGTTGTGAACATATTGGGGACTGAAAGCAGCGGATAATTGTTAATGGGTGGTGATTAACTAACAGTTAACCACCAATCCTGATGCTGGTTAGTTAGAACTAGATTCAACCCTGAATGGTCTACATAACTGGTGAGAGCAGGCTGTAACCGGTTACAGGACATAACCCATAGTAGGGGGCATCAAGATGACGATCCCCTTTTTCATCTTCTACGAGGCATGGAGAAAATGAGGCTCCATCCATGAGCTCAACAGGTTACGGGATTCACATCCATGAGCTCAACAGGTTACGGGATTCACATCCATGAGCTCAGCAGGTTATGTCATATAACTGTTGTGTGGGTGTCCAAAGTGACACGCCATCAAGACGCCCCCTGCTACTACTTGTGATGGATTTTTAGAACATGAACTGGAATTTTTTTGAAGAACCAGGCCCATCACCAAATTCTTTGTTCCACTTATGTGCAGAAGGGGAACTAAGAAAATTCCAATTTGTTTTTTAGAGCTGGAACTGAAGGTTCTTCATAAAAGTAAAGAACTGCCCAATACTACTTTTTTTCTGGTATTGGTGGATTGTTGAGAAAAAACTTAGTTATCAACCCAATTATTTATTAATAACCTACATGGATGGGTTATGAATATTTTTAGAAACTGGGTAAAGAACCTACCTGCCTGGTAGAAAGCATGTAAAGAACCCACAAAACCCTTATGGGTCAGTTCTTGAATTCTTAAATTTTGATAACCCTCATGGATCTTTGGAATTTGCATCCAGTAGATTATCAGTCTGGAAACCCTAAAATATTGATAAGTTACTTAAATTTTTCATCAAGATTAGGTCATCAATCTATAAACCCTATATTATCTTAGGTGTTGGATGATGTCACATGTGAAATGGGGCCTTGTTTGGGGCTATGGGTTATCAAACTTTTTGTCCTCAATAAATAAATACAAGTCAAATCTTTGTCTATTCTTGAAGGATTAGATTTTGTAAAGTGCTGTGAAGAAGTGTGTTGTGGGTCTCCATGCCACATCATTGCCTTTTGGGGGCAGTTTATTATAAATTATTCATCAAAGAGACTTGATAGCTTATTTGCATAGATATAGTCAACTCGACCTCATCATATAGATTGGCAATACAATCTATTATTATTTTTTTTCAACTTCATGATGTTGCTCAAGTGGTGATCATCAATAAGTATATTTAATCAAATTTTTAAATAATTAAATTATGAAAATAAAAAATATTGAGCTCACTTCCATATTGTAGGCAATTATGGTGATTTTGGCGATTCTAAAAACAAGAATTCCATTTATTACTTTTTTTTGAAAAAAACAAGGAATTTTTGGTAGAATGTTTTTTCAAAGTAGTAGTGTTTGCCAAATGGAAAAATTCACCACCAAAAAATTCATTGTTCATAAAACAACTTTTTTCAAAGTTGGGACAATGGATTCAAATCCATTGGCTAGTCCATAGCCCATTGTGCATTAAACATCATCATGATTTTATTTTTTAATTGTGCAAATCCAAAACATCCACATCAAGTATAGCTAGGATGCATGTTTATGTTGATCCCCATTTCTTGAACTAGATGTGACCAAAACCTGTGTCCATATTTTTGCGAGGTGAACAAGGCACACTTGGTGGATGGATGAAGAAATAACCTAATGGATGGATTATTGTGCAGATTTGAAAGTGCCAAGACATAAGACCATTTGTAATCATGAAGCGTGGAGAAGCTGCAATGCTTCCACTCCTATTTTCTTTTTGTTTTTTATTTTGTTTATTGTTTGCCAATTATGGATTTTGGCTTGCATTCTTCATAGTTTGGACGAGGCTTGACATTGATCAACTGGTTTCTTATGCAGCTTCTTGGATGTGTGGTTTGGAAGGGAAGTTCGGACAGGAATATAAGGAAGGAGCTTCTAACGATGAAGTTAAATCTTGAAACTAGAACTTGATTAGTACTTTAGAACATGTATGTGAGGTCTCTTAACTTGCTTGTGTGTTGTTTTAGAATAACAGGTCTATCAGTAGTTCTTGTGCTGGAAGAATGCCCTAACATTGTAAAATTTGGTCAGGCAGAGAACTTGGTATCTCCACTACATCCTAGTTTTCTAACAGGCAAACTAAGACGATTAGTGTAGGGACCAATTGAAAAAAATGATGAAAATTCTAAATACACATTCAACACTCTGTTTGTTGACAACAACATAGAAATCCAATGAGTTTGAATGTTCCAAAGAATGTGTTATTTCCACAATGTGGATTAATTTATAAAATTCTAAATTTTTTTTAAAGATTGTGTGAAAAATAAGCATAGAGGCTTTGGAATACATCCTTAATGTTTGCATTGCCAAATTAGTGGTATGATTTATGCAATGTACACCAATCATGAATGGTGCATTTAAATATTTTAGATAAACTATCACCCCCATCCAAACACCTTGAACCCTGCAAAACAAATGCAAATTGTGACTTTTCCTAATTTACAATATTCATAACTATGCTAGGGCAGTGTGCCTTGATATCTTAAAATATAGTTGGCATTATTATTATTATTAATATGAGAAAAAAATCATAATTTTCACATTGCTTCAATTTTGGTAGACTGCTATTACAACACCATTGACCTGATTAATCGGCTAAACTGGCCTGCTCAAGCTATGTTACGGGACATAACCTGTGAGCTATAAGACACCACCAGACAGAACAAAGTAGTGGATGGGTGGGATTTCATGCACCCATAACCCATGCATACAGCAACAGCCCAATTTGAGCCTGTAGCTGTTATCACCATAGCCACACTGCACCTGTTTGGCCAACCCAGAACTGGGTGGCTACAACTTGTAACCCATCAGCTCTGAACAAATGCGATGACACCACATCACCAAAAACTGCCCCACGAATGAACCAGTTATGTTTTTATTTCAGTGCAAACTGCAAATGTGTCACACTTCATCACCAGAAAACACTTAGACTACACAGAATTATTTGGAAAAAAAGACAAAGAAATGATGTATGTGCTGATTGAATTGTGTTAACACCAAATCTCTAATGCCAAAGGGTGATGATAGAGTATGTAATTCAAAACTACTGAGGAGCAAGTAAGGAGTGGGCATTGCGAATCAGAGGTGGGTCCATAAGTAAGGTGTGGAAGTTGAGTTAATTGGGCTATTTTCATGTTGCACCATCCCAAGAGCAAAATGAGTCGACTACAAGTTATTCACAAGTGACACACTCAACTAATGTGATGAAACCCTGTCAACTAATGAGTCCAAATGTCAAGCATAGCTATGTCATACTTAATACGTCAAACATGGTAAACTGAGGCTTTTGATTGGAGAATATCTGTCACTTGCACATGTCAATGGCAATCAACCTTTTGTCAACAAAGGTTGTTTGTTTCCGACAGACTCACATTTTTTAGCCGAAAATGTCTCTGCATGCATTATTGCATGGAATTTTTTTCCTTCACAAAATGGTGGGCATTTCAAAATAAAATGTAGTTCACACTTCTTTTGGGTGTTTCAGTTTTTGAAATGCTCAATTTCATTTAACGATTTTTTGCCTCTGAAACTTGAGGGGTATTTGTCAAGTATCATAGGGAAAAAAAAGAAAAAGAAAAAATCCACCCAATTCTCTACAGTCTTTAAAGACCTCGGTGGTGGGCTTTGGGCTTGCACTCGGCTTCAACTCATGTGAGCCTCTTATTCTGATAAAGCTTGCAGCCTAGGGCTTTATCATACACTTTGCACACCTGCTTGAGGACGTTGCTTTTTTGGGTAGGGTAAAGGCCAAGGAGCACGACATTCCTGAAATAACCACCTGCCTTGAGGCAAAGTTGGGTGGGTCCTTATATCAGAAACGTGCCCTCCAAGGGCATTGCCCGGGGTACAAAACTATTTTTTAAATTCTTTTTTCCCATGATACCCATTGGTTCAATTATGTCATTTCCTACCCAATTGCTTTAGTTTATGACCTACCTATGCTAAACTAAAGGTAGGTAGTTTAGTTTAGCATAGGTAGGTCAGAAATAATAAACATAAACTACATACCGACCTTTATGCT
>Ga0116231_10008628_pt1 | contig 17770 bp, 14 predicted proteins | sample S1TSphgellanicum_2_FD_89695 | JGI IMG/M metagenome (GOLD analysis project Ga0116231, IMG submission 89695) | Host-associated microbial communities from peat moss isolated from Minnesota, USA - S1T2_Fd - Sphagnum magellanicum MG | ecosystem: Host-associated > Plants > Peat moss > Unclassified...
AGCACCTCCAAAGCGCCTCAGCTCATAATTGCAGCTCCATTCCTCACCATAATTCGGCGCCGCCTCTACCACGCGTGATCAGCCTCCATGCTCATTCAGTAGCAACCGCCATTCATTCCTTCCTGTACAACATCACACACACACCCAGAGAGAGATTTCCCATGCACTTCCATGCAATAGTAATGGAGAGACAACCGTCACAAAAAAGAAATGGCTAATAAAGCAAACTTAACTTCCAAGATCAGGAAGTGTTCACACTGGTGTGGCGACTTAATTTCGTGTTACAATAGGAGGTCATGTTACCAATTAAAACAACAATGTTCAACATTAACTTTGAAGCTTTGTTGCCATCCTTCTTTAATGAAGTTCTATTTGAATTTTTGCAACCATTTAGAACTTGAATTTAAAGTTTCAAAGTAATTAGCTTTTAAAATATGGAGTTTTAAATAAAAAGAATTGTCTTTTTGAAGTGACAAAGGTCTTCTATCATACTTTTGTAGTTTCAAGTGAATACATAACATCAATTATACATGTATTTCCAATGATGCAACAATTTTGTGGGTGATAATGTGGTAAGATATTTGAATTTATTAGGATGATATGAAAAAAAATAGTTGATCACAATGACATGGTTGTAGTAGCCCTTGTTTAGTCTTGGTGATTTGTTTATAAGTTGATTCATAATATTGCAAATTTCTTAGTTGTGGAACTTACAAGTGCAAAATAAATTCTAAAATTTTAACACAATTTATTCAATCAAACAACATTTCATAGTGTTAGGTGAGCAATGATTACAAAAGTACTTCCACCCAGACTCAAATGTTGTGTGATATTTCATGTATCTTCTAAATATAAAAGGTGTGTGAAATATCTCACACTAACTTTGTGAGAGGCCTAGGGGTAGCTAGTATGGAAGGGATGGGGGGAAAAAATCTAGGTCACATGTTAAGATTTTTTTTGTTCACATAGTGAAATCTCTAGACAAAACCTTTTCTTAAACCATTTTCATTATACAATATATATTTCAAGCTCATGTGTAAGCATATGGCAATGTGGTCATCTTTTTTTACATGGGCAATTATTTCTGAGAATCTTTTTGTTGTCTAAAATAGATAATTGTGAAGTCTTCCAATGTAGGTAGGTAGTCTTTCCAATTATGTGGTGCTTGTATCATATGGGAATTTGGGCAAAAAATTGGGAATTTCAACCTTATGTGTGTGAGGAAACTATGGATGTACCTTGGGGCAAACCCAACCTTGGGTGATACAATAAGAGTCACCTTGCTAAGATTCAAGGAAAGGTGGACCCATTTTAATTCAACTATAATCATCTTTTCTTTTATTGAGTTGCACCATATAGGCTTTGTGTTCCCACGTATGTACATATTATAGAAAATTGTAAACATTTACATAGGCTAACAAGTTAAAAACTTGTGTTGAAATGTTCTCAACATGTGTTATTAACATTCTTGACCCCTTATCATTCAGTGTCAAGTTCCACCATTATAATTTTTTCTGTTTAGCAAATACATTTATTAGGGTATGGCCCCAATTGTTGATTGAAAAAAAAAATGAGACTTATTACAAATTTGTAAACATGAATGCAATAGCCTTTCAAAATCTGATTTCAACTTTAGATAATTGTTCAAAAAGTTGTTAATATTTCGATCCACTATTTATTAAAAAAATAAAAAAATGACCAAATGTTGAAACCCTCCTAGAAATTGAAAGCCTAAAAAAATGTGAAAAATACATTCCTTTTGTGTTCTTAGACAAACGAACCCCAAATATTATTTTTTTGAAAAAAATTCTTTGACCACTCATTTTGAAATATCAAAACTTAATTTTTGGTAAATCCAACTAAAATTTGAAATTCCACTTAACTTGTAAAAATTGATATTAAATCTTATAGTGATTTTTCCCCCCTTTATGTGAATCCTATGTCATCTTGATTGAACGGGTTTAAAACATTTGGTATGTGATGTTCCTTGTGGTAACACTCAAGGATGGGTTTACTCCTTGGTAAATGTTCAATTTCTTCCAATTGAACAACTCAATTATATTGAATCTTTGAGTGAGATTTACACAAGTTTTATGCTACAAGATCTTATGATTGGGCTTCATGAAATGTTGCATTTGGAGGAAATGTAAGGTTCAAAGTGAATTCTCCATTTGTGATGTTGGACCTTTCAAAATTAAATTTACAAATCATGCATATTGTCAAATGAAATCTTTTGTGAACCCCCTTCCATAATTTGGATAAACAACATGCAAACCCATGTGCAATTAATCATGATCAAACTTAATCAAAACTTGCCATCATTCCAATATATGCAATAGTCACAAAATAATTATTAAAAAATAACATTAAAAACATTCCATTAATGAAATAAATGTGAATGCATCAAACAACATGATTACTACCACCATATTTGAGATAGTCACTATATAATGGATACAATATAATTATTCCACCTTTCCCAAATACCTTCAAGAATTCACATAATTCACATTTCTTTGGGTAGGGCAATGTCGAACATTTTTGAAATAAGTGCCCATTTAAGGGGGGCGTTGAAGGGTGTTTATTTTGGGGGATGTTACATTTCAAGGACACTATTTTACATAAAACATTAGCATTTTATTTTATTTTTTCCATTTTTTTCCATCATATTTGGTGGGTATTAATATCATGGGGGGAGGAAATGAATGAAAGAAACAAGGCATTTCAAAAAACAAAATGACTACTCCAATGTGTGTGTGTGTGTGTGTGTGTGTTTTTTTTCTTTTTGGGGAGGGGACATTTATTTATTTATTTTTAAACACCTTGGTTTTTCATTTGGAGGATATATTCCACTTGATAATGTGCCCTCCAAATATATTACAAAATTTTTGGTTGGTGGTTAACATTTTATTTAGTCAGTCGGATGGGTGAGCTTTAATATAGCGAGGTTGGTCATAAAAAATAACAATGGGCATGGTTTAATTATAGTGACAATTATCCATCATAATTGGTTTAAGTAAGACAACTTTAAATTTCATAAGTCATCCTTTGGATAGTTTCAAATTGGAATAAGTTTAACCAAGTCTCAAATTTTTTTAAATGAAAAAAATAATAAAATTTGACATTTTTTTCAAAAAATTATTTATTTTCAACACCATAGTCACAAGCATAAGTAGAGGTAAAAATTCCTCTTGTTCCTACACCCTTGTAATCTACTTATGTTGAGTTTATGATTTGAACTTCACCTTGTGCTTTACTATGTAAAGTCTTTGGTGAGTGACATTCTCCAAATCCAAGGTTGAATTCGACTATTGCCTTCTTAGGGCTAAGGGTTTCTAGGTGAAGAGTTTTGGAGTGTAGAGAGTTGAGGTATGGAACCATGACTTGGGGTTGAAAGCAAGCTTTTTTTTATATAATTTATAATTTGTTATAATTTGTTATTTTTAATGACTATGTATAGCCAAAATGTTATGTTAAAGATTGAGAGTGCTAAAATAATGTTCTTTTTGAAATTTTCAATAGCCATAATTCAACCAAAATTTAAAGCAAGTCGTTGTATCTCTTAAAATGGTTCAAGTAGATAGCCAAAACTATAGAAGGATGTTTTTAAAAAAATATTTTAGTATTTATCTTGTAACCAAATTTGGCTAAATCTTCATGTGGATCATTGTCACTTTGGCTATAACACAAAATTGCAAAAAATAAAAAATGGTTGAGAGATCTCATTTGGCAAGCACAAATTTATCTTGGTATTTTGTGTTCCATTTATTGTAGAAAGTTGACATTGGCCTTTCCTTTATGACACCCGTGGTGATATGATGATGACATGGCACCCCAACATGACAAATGCGTAGCATGACATGGCATGGTGATATGATGATGACATGGCACCCCAACATGACAAATGTGTAGCATGACATGGCATGGTGATATGATGATGACATGGCACCCCAACACGACAAATGTGTAGCTTGACATGGCATGGTGATATGATGATGACATGGTACCTCGACATGACAAATGTGTAGCATGACATGGCATGGTGATATGATGATGACAAGGCACCTCAACATGACAAATATGTAACATGACATGGCACCAATTTGAGAACTCAAGATTGGAGCAAAGTGGCGACATTATGAGGGGAAAAAAAATCAAAATTGCCAGTTTTAAACAATAGATTCTAGCATGTTGCCAAAATATAACACTATTTCTAAACTTTTTTACTTTCCTCTCTGACCAATAGCCAAATTTGGCTAAGTCCTCTTGTGGATGATCACCAGCCCACCTATCTCACCAATGAAAAGAAAATTTAATTAAAATTATTTATTAAAAAAAAACTGGCTGGTACAAATACAACAGAAGAAAAATAGAGATGAATATGCATGGATGAATTAGTGAGGTTTCATCCATCGATCTAGGAGGGGGATGAAGTTGCGGACTCCGCTCGCGCTCGCTCGCTCGCTCGCTCTTGAAGAAATCGCGTCGCAGAAATCTAACCCTCGCGAGATGCTGCTCCCTCTCAATCTCAAGTTGACAAGAGATTTGAAGCAAGCACATCTGCAGTGGACAAGAGATTTGCAGAAAGCAGATTGAGAGGTTTTTTAACAATTTTTTTAATTGTTTTTTTGGATTTTTCTGGGCGCAGGGAGGATCGAAAGAGGGAAACAGAGCAGGCGGTTGTCGACAAACCGTAAGGTGAGAGCTATGGCGAAGTTGGACGGGGTCGGAGCGAAGAAAATGCTTAAGCAGTGGCCGACATGGCTGCTCAAGAAGGCCAAGACATGCACGCATTATGGCTTCATACCTCTCATCATTATCATTGGCATGAACACAGAACCGAAGCCGCAGATATCGCAATTGCTCAGCCCCGTTTGATTGGGGTCCTACAACATGGCGGGGGTTGCCGAAGACGGGAAGAAATTCCCAAGACTCCTCCTCCTCCTATCAGAACCAGTGAGCTTCTCATGCACCTCCTTTCGTGATAGTTTTGACTCACAGTTTGGCAAAGAAGAGTGCAGAAAGAAAGACTTCAGGCCTGATGAAAGAAGATTGCGGAACTTAGTTTTGTGTTCTATTCTAGATCTACAGTAGTTATGACACGTCTAGGTTATAAACTGTGGCAAAGAGACGGCGTTTGAAATACATATCAAGATGTCTGAAAGCCTTCCTTCTTCTGGAGGACGTGAAGTTTGTGTTGCAAACTCTAATCAGTTGCTACAAGCGCATCTGTGCGCATTCACATGTGTCTCACATATCATTTTCTTGCTTCTTACATGCTTCTGTTCCTTTTGTTAGTCCACAGACGCTGAAGATCTTGTCACCAGTGCTTCTTGAAGGAGGCTTATTTACAGGGATGTGGAATGAGAGTCTTTGTTTTGTTAGGTCAGATATCAGTAGAAAGAGGTTCAGAGAAGGTTCTTCAGCATCCTGAAGGCTCAGTTCTGAGAGTGAACTCCATAAGTGGAAGAAGAGCCTGACATATCTCCATGATTTCACAGGGGGTTCATCTTCATCCTTGTCATCCCGGTTCTGAAGCCTAATGTCTGCATGCTTTTCACATTGTTGATCTCTTATTGTTTTTGTTTCTGTGCAATTGGTATGGAACAGTTGCCTGGAAGTGCATGTTTCTCCAGGTATAGCATTTAGGTGCAATGATTTACCTCCGTGTTTCCTTCAAGTTGAGAGCCTGCACCATTCATCAGATATCTCAAAGCTACTTCTCCAAGGGAATCAGAAGTAGGGGATGATTCATCTCTTTCTTTCCAGCCATTTCAGATTAGATTGAATTGTGATGTGAGACCGTTGATAGACTCCCCAGCATTGATAAGAAATGAATGAATGGCTTCAAAGTATGGAATTGATTTTGCAATCAATTAGGAATTGAGTGCCTCTTCTTTTGAGAGTATTGTGCTGGTGCATCATTCTGACTGCAAATATGTTATTATGAGTTTCACAAGAAGTAGTGTCATGAAATTTGATTTTGCCTGTGTGCATGTCTCATGGACCAGTTTTTGCTTGCTCTTCACAACTCATGTACTGCTAGATGCTATCACTGCAGAACAAGTGAGGAATTCCTCTCCCTTTCTTTCTTTGACAATTTCATAAATCATAAAAGCATTTTAGTCCTCAATTTTCTTAGCATTCATTGCCCTTGTCTCTAAATGATTGCTCTTATATTCTTCCATCTTTTCTTCTACCTCATCAAGCTGAGTGCATAGGCAAAAGAGGAATTGCAGGGGCAAAAGTTTGTACCATGTCTTTAGTCAGGGTCATCTATATCAGGAACTGCTGCTCCTCCATGTAGCTTCCTGTGCATCCATCTCCATCTCCAGTTCCATACTACTTACATCTTTTGCTTACAGGCTCTTGATTCTCCATCATTCTTCACTCTTTTGCAGTTACATTTCTGCCAAAGTGCTTGTGAGGACTCAAGATTGTATCATGAACAATGGGAAGCACTTTCAGCAGATAAATTGAGATATATGAAGCCTGCTGTTCTCAAATCTATTCTTGCTACACCAGAAAAAAAACACGCAACATAATAGGTATCTATATTCTCAAGGTAGGTGCCAGAACAAGGCAGCGCATGCAGTGCCAATTGCAGCACAATTGATGCCCACAAACAGAGTTCAAGTTAAAGCTTCCAAAGAAATACAACAATCAGGCCAGGAAGTGTTTAGAAAGCACATGCAAAGCAAGCTCCACAAAAGCACAAATTTGAAGTGCATGTCCAGATGGGTCTCTGCCCTGGGGTTGGTCTTACGACATTGTGGTGTCCAGTTAACATCACTGTTCAGAAACATGAGTTAGCTATACCTACAGATAATGTGCTAAACTCTAGGACTTTGTCCAAAATGGTATGCAACAGATTGACTGAATCAGTCCTGCAAAATGAGCAGGAGGAAATGTTTCAATGTGCTGCTGGGTTTCCTTCTGCAACTGTAATGAATTGCTCATTCTGCATGTCACCCAATGCCTATCTATGCTGGCCCAATCCACCTCAACATTTTCTCTTTGTTGCTGAATTGGTGATTGCAAGAGCCAAGTGCAAATTGGAAATCTTTAGATGTGAGCTCACAAAAGAATTTTCCTTCTCCATGTTATATCAAAGAAATCATCCAACTATGATGAGACAGCTTTCAAAGTAACAACCTTGGGATGTTTCACCCCTTTTGCCAGCACAGCCCTGGCAGCTTTTACAAGCTCCTCTTTGATCATGAAGAGAACTGCAGCTGCCACAACACTCTGGACAATCTTAGTGCTCATGCCCTTGTAGAATCCTGCCAACCCCTCGTAATGAAACATCTTCATTACCACATCCAATGTGCCTGAATAATGCAAAGACTTGTCTCCACCAATTGCCTGCTTGGCTTGAAGCCGAGACTTAATGACCAGTAGTGGATATGTCACAACAGTTGCACCAAGCTTTGCAATAGCACCAAGCAAGAAAACCTCTGTAGCCGATATGTGTTTCAAGCCTTGTTTATTCACAAGGCGCTTTGCTGTCAGTCTCTTCAGCAAGCTCTCATAGATCATAAACTGTATGGAAGGGTTGCTGACCATGATCAGAGTTGGTAACACGCCCTTCCATAACCCAAGCACACCTGCCTCATTGTACAAGTCTTTAACTGTCTCAAGAACTCCGTGCTGACAAGCAATGGGCACTGCATCTGCAGTTGAAGAACTACTACTGCCTTTGGTGGTACTATTCTTCATACTTGAAAGCCCCCCTGCAGTCCTCTTGCTCAACTGCATCCGGGTGACGACCACCCATATAGGGTTTGTTAGCAGCACATTGGCACATCCTGCAAGTGCAGCAGTGAAAAGAGATGTAAACATATCCACTGACCCATCTCCTTGACCTAGCTTTTTGTTCGTTAGAGCTCGCGCCTCAGCTTCATTCTTGAAAGTCTGGTAGAAAAAATAGTAAACACCCTGGGAGCAAGCGGTTCCTACTAACGAAGGTCCCAGACCCCTGTACAATCCCTCCCAACCCTCCTGCTTGATCACCTTCCAGATCTCTTCAAAGGTTGTTCCTCCCGTTCTGGGCCAATTCTTGTTGGATGGCAGCGACAATAACGAAGCATCATCTTCGACGCCCTTCGCAACAAGATCCGTAATGACGACAGCCCTTGCCTTCCGTTCTGTGTGTTGTCGTGTGTTGACCGCTTGAAGCGGATACGTCAAGAGCTGCGCAACAATGCCACCACCTGCACCTGCTAACCCATTCACCAAGGCGTCCGACATGTTCGCCCGAGGGGCAGCCCGAGACCGAACCGCCGCCACCGATCACGGTATCCAGATCTGGTCACTCCGATCTCCCCCTAAACTGGAAGAACAACAACAACTACTACTACTACAGTGTTTCCCCCGATCTTCTTGTTCTTGTTCTTGGTCTACTTCTTCAACGTGTGCAGGAAACTCGCGTTGCTCTTGGTCTCTCCAACAGACACCACAAAGACGAAACCAACCCGTGCTATACAACAGCGTGCAGTTACAAAACCATGTAGGAATATACACAAACTCTTAGAAAGATCAAGAAAACTCAACAAAATTTGAGCACAAAAAACACCCAAACACACACACACACACACACACACACACACAAGCCAATTCCGTGTTTGATCCACGTTTTGCGCCGATCGGTGCCCGACGACGGCGTGACGGATCAGGCACTACACTGAAACGGCACAAAACCTAAAGAAAGAAAGAAAGAAAGAAAGAAATATGTGAGTCCCAAGTCTCATTCACATCGATGCATAGGTAGGTACTCACGCCAACAATCTCTTCTCTAGATCCTGTTACAAAGACTTCCGCAAAAGCTAAAGCGTCACCCATTCACCCACCCGCACAACCAATCAATCAATCAAGCAAGCAAGCAAGCAAGGGAGCGAGCAAACACGCACTCAGTCAGTCAGTCAGTCAGTCAATCGCGGGGCTTGCGTACAAAGGCTGCGCAACAAGAGCGCTGGGAAGGCAGCACAAACACGCTTCGCTCGTTAGACGGCAGCTCCGACTCCCTCCCTCGTTAAGAAAGTTTCAAACTAAAAACTGTGTCCCTTTGGATGTCCTTTGGATGAAGAACATTCTCTTTCTCCATGTTTGCATCCATTAATGGATGGGGCTACACTTGGTTTTTTGGATAGATACATAATTGGGAGACATCTCATTGATTTCAAGTTATTAATCAACACACGTGTATTTCAAAAGGAGGAAGAGGAGGATTCATACCTACAATAAGTATTATGAGAACGGCTTGAGTACAGACCCTTTCGTGATTTGAGATCTCTGCACAAGGAGGCCCGTAGTACCAGTCTTTTCTTTTCTCTTTTCCCCCTCAATTTTGTGATGTAGCTAATCAAGGTCGCAATCATCCATAAACCGATTTTGTCAAATTTTGGCTATTAACAAAATATGAAAAGCAAAAAAAAAAACGAAACATAACTTTTACTCTTTTTTTTGGCTACCTACTTGAACTATGAAATGTTTTTAAATTTTCAAATGGTTAAAGGTCTGCACGAGATCAGCAAAAGGCTTCCTTCATCTGACAAATGAATCTTCCATGCAAGGATGTGTGTTCAATTACAAAGGGGGAAAAAAAAAAACAAAACAAAACAAAAGAAACCCTATCAAAAGAGGAGGAGAGCTTTATTATGTATGTGAAAATTTTACAAACTATGAAAATTGGCCTTTTATTATTCAAGCGTCACAAAGTGCTCTTTTTGACATTCACTCCCTTGGCTTACTTATACACAGTGTTTTAGCCTACCATTATTGAAAGTCTTGTGATGGAAAGAAGCAACTAGGTGAGTAGCCAATTGATGCAACCTTGTAAAACTTGATTGATAGACACACCCTAGATTAGGAAAAATGTACAAAGGGAAAACAAGAAAAAGGAAAGGGAGAATTTATATGTTGTCAAGTTACCTCAAACTAGATGTCAAAACCTATTCATGTCAAAAATCAATCACTTGTAGTAGGTCAAGCTCAAGCTTATTTTTCCATACCAAAAACTGATCACTTGCAATAAGTCAGTTTTGGAGATGGGAGATGTGTTGTGAAAGGATGGTCCAGGTAACTTATAAAACCAACTAGGCTTTGTCCTCAAACCTAAGTCAAGAACACCCTTGTGTTAGCCTACTTACTTTGCAAATTGTAAATCTTATGAGATGGAATAAAGATCTCCATAAAGTGGAGCCCAGTTGGGCCCCACTTTCACCACCTCTTTTTTTATTATCTCATCATCCCCTAAGTTGTGTTATTTGTAAAGTGTCCAAATAAGGGACCAAAATGGAGGAAACCCAGGGTGGGATCCCCTAACTAGACATGAGGACTTTTTTTGGGGTCAACTATGGGCTGCCCACCTATGGGCTATATGCTATGGGGGCTCTACGGGCTATGGGCTACGGAGGTACAAGAGCCATTGGCTACATGGCTTTTGGCTATATGGCTATTGACAATTGGTTATGGCTATTGGATATATGGATATTAGTTATATGGGTACAATTATGGCAATTGGTTTTTAGTTATGGGTACATGGCTATGATTATTGACTGTATGGATAGGTTTAAGTTTGGCTTTTTACAATTTGAGGTTAGGACAAACTTTATGTGGGGTTGAATGCTTGGTTTTTAGGGTTTTAGGGTTGGGTTGGTTTTTAAGTGTTTAGGGTTTAAAGTGAAGGTTTTTAAAGTATGGTTAATGTTCTCAAGTTTTCATTTTAAACTTTCAAGGTAAGGTTTCAAGTTTTCATTTTAAACTTTCAAGGTAAGGTTTCAAGTTTTCATTTTAAACTTTCAACGTAAGGTTAAGGGATTAAAAATTTTAATTAAAGTTTAAGGTCTAATTTTAAATTTTAAATTTAGGGTTTAGTGATTAGGAATTGGGGTTAGGGTTTTTTAAGTTTGGTTTTTAAGGTTCCACCTAGGGTTTAATGTTTAGGCTTAATTTTTGGGGTTTAAAATTTTGATTTTTAGGGTTTGGAAGTAAGGTTAAAAGTTTGTAAATATAATTTTTGTTTTTTTAGACCTCATTACTAAGGTTCCAAGTTAGGGTTTAATATGTAGAAGTTAAGGTTAAGGTTTTAGGTATGAATTATGATTTCACATTCAAGGTGGATGGGAATTTAAATGGCTACTAGGGCATACGGCTAGTAAGGGGATTTCTAGTTAAAGGTCCAAACTTGCTTTGACCTTTGATTTTAAATCCTCATTTGATATAACACCTAAATTTTTAGCAACCTTCAAATTGTTGATCCTAACCTTTTTCTATTCATTGTTAATTTCCATATTGCTTACTATTTTAAATGTGAAAGCAAAGTGGGATGCCCTTGTTGCCATGCACTTGGATTGGTTATATAACATAGTCACCATCCATTCACCATCACCTATAGATGGTTTAGAGTCTAAGGATCCAAAGAGGTCAAATGTGAAAGCTTCAAGCTTAGGGGTGGAAATTTTAGACTTAGGGATGGTAGGTGTAGGAGTAGGCATCTTGGAGTTGGGTATGGATATGCCATCTTTCATGTACATTAACATCTTTTCAAAACATTTTCTTGAGGCATGCACCCATTTGTTGTTTTCATACACATGTTCCATCATTTCATCACATTGAAGCATTGCCTTTTCATTCCCTTCATCATTCCAATTTCTATTTCCTATTTTTGAAGGGTGTCATACAGGCGATCTTTCAATGTCTCTTTCATAAACACAAAATTCAAATACTTAATTTGATAATCAACACGCATTAATCTCTAAACCGCGTTAGGAATCAATTGGGTCACTTGTTTTTATTTATGTTGTATGTAGCAAAATGTGTGGTATAGGATTTGACCATGGTGTTAAAGTGGAGAGATTCCATTGTTTGCTTAAACAATTTCTTTTTCAAGGGTGCCTTTGTGTTGGTCAAAACCATCAATTCAAATTGTTGTGTTTTGAGCCAATCATCATTTTCCATGACCTTAGTGGTTGCCATGGAATTTGCCATCCTTTCAATCATGCCAACAAACCAAAATGAAAATACACATTTAAACCTAATCACAAGTTCAATATCTTGGATTTTCAAAATTATCTTTAGATATGGACAATTTTGTCACTTGCTTTCCAAATTTACCTTCTAAATTTCAAAATTTTGGTCATTAAATTTGATAAAAACTTTCTAGATTTCAAAAGGTTTGTCACTAGTTTTGGTCACTAATCACATGAAAGGGGTTGTTGGGTGCGAAAAAGGAATAACAATTCTCTTTGTTGCATTGTTGTTGTAGCAATGAAAGACATGGGGGAGAAAGGAAGGGTTGTAACTAAGGAACGACAATGATTTGTTGTTCTTGTAATAAAAGAACACAGGAAATATGAAAAGTAAGAAGCAACCAATCACACACACATAACAACAACAAAATAACATAGTAGTAACAACACAACATCATAGTAACATTATCATAATAACACAACAATAACAAAGTTGTTGTTCCTTATGTGTGTGTTTTCCTTTCTTACTATTGTTGTTAGGGAGGGAGAGAAAGGAGGAAAGAAAAGGGGGGAAAAAGAGGTCGAAAGGAAAAGGGGGAAAAAAAAAAATCTTTTGTTGTTCTGTCATTGTTGTCAAAGAAAGAGAAGAGGGAAAATAAATGGGAGAGGAGGGGCAACCAAACACACATGGAACAACAATTGTTTTTGCTAATGTTGTTAAGGAAGATGAAGGGACTAATATACAAACACATGCATAAACTATAATGTTCTATTTGTTGTTGTTATTATTCATTGTTGAGGAAAAAGAGGGGAAAGAGAGGACACACACACAAATAAACATACACTTTACTTGAAGAGAGAAAAACAATAATTCTTTATGTTGTTGTTGCCATTGTTGGGGAAGACAAGGAAATAGAAGGGGGGAGAAAGAGGAGGGGTTAATGAGGCAAAAGAAAGAACTCCTTGTTTAACTTAACAAAGTCAAATTCCACTCCTACACATGATTGTCAAACTTTTATGAACTCCAAAATCCACATTTATCCTTTGCACTTTATGTCACACTTCTTAAGCTATAAACTTTTGTAAATTCTTATTCCAAGTTTTGAGTTTCCCCTTTACATAAGATCTCCCTTTTTTTCCACTTGAACCCACACAAATGCACAAATATTTTTTCTACAAGATTTACTTTTTACACACTTAAGAATTTCCCCTCACACATTTTTCCTTGTGAACCAACAAAAAAGCAAGAATGAAAAACATCACAATTCACATGAAGGCTAAGAAGTTGAAAGTAGAGCTTATGAAAGATTTTGTTACAAGCACACAAGATAACACCAAATTCATTTAAGTTAAAGTTTAGGTACAAAAATAAGTTTGTTGCCCCATTGACATGTAATGTGCCATTTATACTATGGTGAAGAACTATCACCATGAAAATGTTGAGAACCTTTAAAACACATCTAAAGGCCATCCCATGGAAATTTACAATTCATTTATGTGTGGGCATAGGTTGTTAAATATAATGAAAAATGAAAAAAAACTTTATCAAAATACCAACATATTATAACATTGCCAATATATATATATAATTTAAGTTTTTATTTTTAACTTGATATTCTAATGTAACTATTTTTACTATTAGTTTAGGGTTTGTCCTTTCTTTTTTTTCACCATTTTCCTTTCATTCCTTTTTTCCCCAATTTTTTCATTTTTTTTCATTTTAACAAGCAAGATCACCATGGATCATAAAAGAGCTATATATATATTACCAAACACAACTTTTTGGCCCATGGGTTAAAAAGATTTTGTGCCCACATTTTATTTTAAATTTTTTTAATGAAAGAGATGGGTTAAAAATTTGACCAATCATGATTTTTTTGGACCATGGGCTAACAAATTTTTGAACCCACTTTCGAAAAAAAATTATTAGAAAATTTGAAATTAGACCATCAAAATTTAATTAGTCATGAGTTTTTAAGCTCATGGTCTAACAAACTTGTTGTTATGCCCACTTTGTTGGACTTGTTACTAAGCCCACCTATTTGAGGTGGGCATGGCAACAAGTTCATTAAACCATAAAACATTATCAATAATGAAACATGATTTACTATTCATTTAATTTTAGATTTTGTATTTTGATGGCCGTAGGTTTTTAATTTTTAATGTAAAGGCGGTTTTGGACCCATGCATTATTGTGAATCACATATATTAATGTAACATCTTTTTTGGCCCCCTTTTGTGAATTAATTATTCAACTATTTTTTAAAAATAATTTTTATAATTTAATTAAATTTCTCATGATAAAAAATATTCAAATTTCAACATTCTTCGTGCCTTAGGTCTAAAAATCTCCAAATCCTATTCATTGAGGCTTTCCAATAATACTAAAAGCACAACCAATTCAATTACAATTTTTTGTTTTGATTTAAATGATTTTTCAATGAAAAAAATGTTCAATATTCAATAAATTTTCCACCATAGTTGGGTCTAGGCATTTGAAAATAAAAAATTCAAAGAATAGCCTAGATTTATTTATTTTAGTTTTAAGATATTTAAAGACTTGCCTAGGTTTAGGTCTTAGAAACTTAAAGAGGGGCAGTTATGAAGTGGCAGCAATGGTAAGGGTTTGTGATTAGTGGTAATAAATTTAACCAATAATCAAAGGTTACTCTTTTTATACCCTAAATCCTAACAAAAATTGGGATGGGTATAAAAAGGTTATTTTATCAAGGTTTTTGGAAAAGCCCTTTAAAAGCACATGCCAAGTCTTTAAAGCTTTAACAAACAATTTTAAATTTTTTTAATTTACAAAGATTTTTTTTTCTTTGCAATCTGAACTTTTGAAGGTAACACAATCTAAGTATGGAAAGGTTTTTGATCTCGGCTTTTGAAAAACACCCTACAATGTTATTATCCTTGAATTGGGTCCACTTATGGATATTTGAAATTTCTAAATCATTAGTCATGAGGTAGGGGTGGGTGTTAATTTTCAAAAAGTGCGAAATAGGAAGGGGTTTCGAGTTTTTGAAAAAGTAAGACCTAGCTAACATACATGCATATACCCAATTTGATACTTGGTTAATACCTAACACAAAAAGAAATACCAACCCCAAATTGGTTGAAACACGATGGAACCAACTTGGTGCACCCCTACTCATTGATGGCTTTCCAACAATACTAAGAACATGGCAAAAAACAGTGTTGTTGGGGAGATTTAATGTGACAAACAAACCTAACAAAACAATCAAACAACCTTTTTTCATAGATAGATTAACTTCACTCAAAGCCATGGAAGAAACATTACATATGTGTATAATTAAGATACAATTTTGTATAAGAAAAAAATTCTCGTGCATAAAATGATGCCCTAATTTTAGAAGATGTGCATTTATATGTTGCAAGAACTTTGAAAATTGTCATTGACTACAAATGACAATGGAAATTCATGTACACTAGAAAAAATTGGGCAAATTATCACTAGTGTTATGAAGGTATTTGGTTTGTAGGGTAAAAATTAAACGTTCAAATTCTTGTGACCTTGTCTTGAGTTCACACCATTTTGTTGGAATCGACACAAGAAGTAGGGTTGGGAGATTAATCTTTTGTTATATTTGAAATTAAAACCAAAATCATCAAAAAATATTCATGAAAACATAGACATGATTTTTAGGTGGGAAAGTTAATTTAAAAAAAAAAAAGTTAACAAGTAAATTGAACTTTACAATTATGTTTTATTTTGAATTAGTTGTTGAACTTCATACTTATAGACCCATGTTTTAATTTGTTGTCAAACTTTGTGCCCATATAATTTCTATCATTTCGGAATTTATAGTGTTGTAGTGCGAAATTAGGTTGCCGCGCAAAGCTAAACGTTGGCTGATCTTGAGGTTTAGATTGCTTGATCAACCGTAATCTTATTACGACGCCCCATTAACTATTGCATGGAGTTGCATGGCTTGCTGGGTGTGTGCTGAGTGGTCCAGGAAGATTGGCGGCTGGAAATTATGAGGAGAGATGGAGTCGAATTGATGGAGAGGAACAAGCAATGGCGGCTAACGGTTGGAGCTGGATGGAATGGAGTGGCAGGAGGTTCGAGAGGCTTCGGGAGGAAGCTAACGGAAGTCTAAGGAGCTTTTGGGGTAGCTTAATTACCAGGAGGAAGAGGATTTGAAGGGAGGATGATCAGTTGATCTGAGGAAGATTAGGAGACAAAAGAAGCGATCTTTGTAGAGAGAGAGCAAGGAGAAGCTCGGTGAGCGAGCATAGCTTAGCTGAATGCTAGAACTTTCCGCTGCGCCTGGTAGTCGATCAAGCTAGTGCAGAAGAATTGGAGAGAGAGAGACTAGACATCACTGGGAATCTGGTGTTTTTGTGAACATTTGATGTAAAAGCGAGCTTGTGCTTTTGGGGAATGTACATAGTCTGTAATGTAATGAAAGAGTTTCTCTCACTGGCATCTGTGCAAATGGGCGAGGCAGGAGATGAATACTGTAAAACCTGCTTTGTTGTTGTGTGGAATGCAAGACATTTGTACGTCTTTGATCTTGTGATGTTCGTCTACAAGTGTCAGTAGGCAGTTAGTATGATGTGTGAGATCGAAGGTCTGAACTGTGTGAAATAGATCAGGAGAACATGGACGCCTGGGTTTGTTGAAGGCAGGCAATGTGTTGTGTGTTTTCAGACCCTCTCTTTTTGGTATCAAAGCATGGTTTCGTGTTTCCAACCTTAGTAGAACTTGTAGATGTTTAGATAAAATGATAGTTGAAAATCATGTCTTCGTTTAGTGACGAGGGAGTTCCTGAGGAGCAGACGACTCAGGAGATTCGTGAGCAATAGCTTGTTGGTAGATTTGATTTCCTTACTATTTAGAACGGACCACAGAGAGGAGTAGTGATTTTGCGCTTTCTAAGCTTTGGAGTGGTGAGACTTGTAGGGATAGATCCCGACGAAGCTCGAATAGGAGACATTGTTGTAGAAGTAGTTCATAGTGGTTTTTACACTCGTGCACAAGTGTGGTTAAAGGTAATCAATGGAGCAAGGGGTTGGGCATCGACCTCAGACTTACAGACCAATTTTTACTTCACCTCCTATCTTGCGTAGAGTTGTTCTTGCATATGTTGAGAGGCAGCATGCGCTACCGAGGCTAGGGGATATTTGGATTCCTAAGTCGGCAGTGTCACCTAACCATTTTGTGAGGTTGTACATCCTTAGTGTGGAGGATTTATTTTAGGAGGGAGATCGCTTGCTTCGAGTGGAGCATGGCGGATCGAGATCCCGCCTCACTAGCTGGAAAATATGGCGAAGCAAGGAAGGAGAATGGAGATTCCAGCAAGAGTCTACGGATGAACAGAACTTCACCACTGTTCCATCCACTATTGCGCCTTTGGAACCGATAGCTGAGGGTGCTAAGTTTGAATTTGATGGGTGATTCGGACAACATTTGTTTTGTTTTGTTTGCAAGAATCAGAATTGTGTTACAAGAGTTGAGATTTTGATCAATTTTGTTTGCATCTGTTTTTGAATTGAAGAACTGTGTGTGGAGAGAAGTGCTGCATTTTTGCTGTGTTGCTGAACTTTTGTGAAGATGATGAGTCCTCAAGGAATGGATGAGTTATTTTGGGGACGAGATCATGAGGATGTAAATGATTGGGCAGAGCGACTTACCATGGCTGCCGAAGTGCGCGATCTCACTGCTGACAAGTTGTTCAAGATCGCCAAATTGAATTTGCGGTGTCGAACGAAAGAGTGGTTTAGGAGGCTGCAGCCGGTGCCTGTTGACTGGGCTGAACTACGGACGCTGA
>Ga0116231_10008630_pt1 | contig 17762 bp, 15 predicted proteins | sample S1TSphgellanicum_2_FD_89695 | JGI IMG/M metagenome (GOLD analysis project Ga0116231, IMG submission 89695) | Host-associated microbial communities from peat moss isolated from Minnesota, USA - S1T2_Fd - Sphagnum magellanicum MG | ecosystem: Host-associated > Plants > Peat moss > Unclassified...
GAGGGCAATGCTTGTGCTCTCGGACTATGTACATAATCTGATAATGAGAATCCGGGTATTTTCTTGAGTACATTCATCTGTGAGGCATGATCAGAGTCGCATCTCGTGTTGAGTCTTGTGTTGCTAAATCTGTTGCAGCTCGGATCGAGCTGGATCGGAGATCGGGCAGGTAGGCCGTTCGCAGATAGGATGGGATAAGTGTACATGGATGTGAATCGGACTGTCAGAGTGTGAGTACCCAAGGTCTGAGGGGGGGTGCAGCGCATCGGGCTGTAGGTTTCTTGGACCCGCTCTTTTTTGGTTACACAGGTCTACTTAGGCCCTATCAACCTCCAGGGCTGAAAGTGATGGGAGAACAAACACTAGCTCACTAAGTGTTCACTCACTAGCATATCTGGCCTGTGGTCTTCCAAAATAATTCTCCTTTTGGACACAGCCAAAATATTTGAAAACTCCTGTGCTAATATCATAATATTGCATCTTTTAAGTGATCTTACATATCTGCTATAGACTTCTTGGTAAGTCACCGATTCAAGTTTGTTCCCAACTTGAGGTGTTTAAGTTTAGAGCTTTTTAGAAATCTCTATATGACATCTCTAAGTTTTCTTACCTTGGCCAAGTGCGATAACAGTAAAATGGTTTCGGAAAATCATCGATGAAATGTGCTCTGTTTGGTGCAAGAGTAATGGTGTACTCTGACTTGGCATAAATAAGAAAAGGGGCATTGGAGGGAGATTGGAGGTGAACATTCTAAATACTTATGGAAAAGCAATGCAAGAAGAACTACGTCGCTTGGAGTGTTGCAACAATTAGGACTTCCCATTTGACAAGAAACGTAACACAACGACGCTCACCAGTTGCCGAGTTTTGCAGTAAATTTGTTGTCTTGCCCATCTGTCACTTGGGGATTTTTGAAGATTCAAAATCATTTCACGTGCTCTAATACAGCAGAGGGATCGGGGTAAGTGGTCCTCCCATCTTGCAAATGCCAGAATCAAAAGCATTTTGTTGTTAAATGTGATGAAGGGTATCTATGGTTCTTGCCCATGTCTGTCCAAAGAAAGGGTACTACCTTTGTAGGCCCCTGACAGAACACACTTTCAACGACAGTAGGAGCTCCCTTCATGTCAAAAGTCCTTTTTCTAGTCAGGGGGCCAGGTTTTCAGTGTTTTTTAAACATTTCAAGTGATGCTGGACACCCAATTTGAGGTTTATGCGAGCTTGTGATTCCAGAGCTTGGAGGCTGTGTTAACTTATGCACCAGTTGGCATTAATTTGTTAACCAACTTTTCCAACAGTTTGACAACTCCTGAAGAATATTAATTTTCATGTGAACATGAGGCAGAAGGATTTCAACAATTAGGTATTTAATTTCACCTTGAAAATTCCTACACGAATTGTAAGAAGCGGTTCACCTTCACCTAAGGGTGTAGTATGCACAAACTCTCCTTGGAGTCACCCACAAATATAGCCCCAATTCTATCATATATTAACCGAAGTGTAACCTCATCTAATGTAGGAATGTAGCACGCAATTTCCTTCTTGGAACTTGCAAGTCTATGAGTCTACTGTCTGTTTCAAGAAAGTAACCCCCACGAATTATGCAGTCTTAGAAGTTGTCACATTTTGGATTCAACATTATACTTGGAACTGATCAAGTCTGCCACACTCTGGAGTACTTAGTTTGTCACCGATTGACTTGAGAAAACCCTAATCTAGCTAGGTTGATAATGAATTAGGTGCAATTATATCAAAATTCACAACTTGAAAACATGACCTTGAAAATTAGGGCTTTGATGATAGAATGAGACAAGATTATAACTTGATGTGCATGCAAGTCAAGAAAACAAGAATGTTTTTGATGGAAGCCAAAGCTAGTATATGGTACATTGGTACCCTATATATATTATCCCAGCCAGGGCAAAGAGTGTAATTATATGTTAGGAGTACCAAATAGTGAAACTCATCATGTATATCATGATTTTGAATTTGAGATGGTCCTAGACATCTGCACACAAATACTCACACATTATATATCATGAATTTGAACAGATTCTAGACCTCTGCAAACACTACTTGCATGCATCATGAATACACAAGATTCAACTCTTTTCCTGTAGGGAAAACAGTGGATTCAACCTCTGAGAAATTAAAGTTAAATTAACAAAAAATAGGGAAAGCTTTCCAAGAAAATTGTGGGATCAATATTATTTCAATGTTTTATTCTAATTTTTGCATTGTTTTCCCATTGTCAAACAAACCATTTCATATTTGCATAGGAGAAATTTAAGTTGGATTCTTGATGCCAGACAGTCCCCCGGGGAATCTAGGTGAAAATGTTTCTTGTGATTTCAGACTCTAGATCTCTGCTGCATATGAGAATTCATGAGTTCGAATGTTGACTAATTTCACCTGCAATTAGCTCTCTAGCATTCATACTTACAGTACAAATTGCAAAAATTCGTTGCTGTCCATCAATCCAGATGGAGCTTAAATGACAAATTTATAATCTGAAACATGTATTTCTTACAATGAGGTAAGTAGCAGCTATTTCATTATAGCGTCATATTGTCAAGGCGTGATCCAGAGCTGATGTTGTAGAACAACTCTGATCTGATCATGGTGATCTGCAGATCCGGAGGTCTACATCGCCCACTAAAGCAGTTGGTACTAGCTAACTAAATTAATGTGTGTTGTGCACTCTAGGACACAACAATTTGCATCACCTCTAGATAGATTCACATCTAGAGTCTAACATGGAGGACTCTAATCAAGTATAAGACCTTGCTCTTTTTGCACTAAGCAACACATGATGAGCTTCCATCCTCATAAATAAATGATCTGGACAGCAGCTTGAACATGACAATAATGCTAGCAGTGGATTAACTTGGCGCAGGCTACAGATTCCAAGTGATCAGCCTGACCGATCGAATGCTAGCCACAATTTTTGGAGCTGTTGCATGATCCCAGTTTAATGTAGCACCATTGAGCAACAACTAAGCACTTTTGATCCCGCAAAACTTTAGGTCATGAATAAATATTAGGAAACTGTTGGGGGAGTGTTGAACCAGTTAGCAGCTGATCTGGCTGGTTACTAAATCACATCAAGCCGTGCTGCATACAGCTTGCAGCATTTGTTGCAAGTGACAGTAAGAATTGAACTTCCATTTAGCTCGCAGGTGAACGTGTACGATGAAGAACTAGTCGTCACATGATCTTACAGACCTGTATCTTGACCGGCACGCATCATCTGTATGAGCATCGATCAGCCAGGAACGTCGGAGAAGTACTGGTTTAGGACTTATGGCCAGTGTTGGACATTTGTTTCTAGCTGGTGCAAGCTTGAAGTGTGAGATCCTGCAGGGGCTTAAGGGGTCCTTCTGAAGTCAGTCAGGCGCTTGAACCAGGATCGCGGGAAAGGAAGTTAGGCACTTAGGAATTGACATGATCCATGTTTGAGAGAAGCTGGCCAACGGGAAAACTAGCAACTCTGGCTTGCAGGGTCTTGTTGATAACCTACACTCAGCTCTATATTCCTCTACGGTGATCTCTGTGATCAGGCAGCCGGTTGTCACTTCTAGAGTCTAGACCCAGAATTAACAGCTTTGATCTGTGAACCTTGAAAATTAGCAAGCTCGCGCAAAAATACTTTGGCTTAGACTAGTTTCCTTTGGGAGGGTGGGTTTGCGGATCACTGTAGTCCGACTCCATGTCGTCGACCGATTCCATGTCGTCCATAGCTTCGGCTGTTGCAGGAGGAGCTGTAGTGGCATTTTTGGATCTCAGTTTACGTCTCCTATTGAAGTCGTTGCCGCGAGGATATGAACAACCTGGGAGTTCTTCGAAAGCAGAAGTCTTTCTTGTCCCTGTACAAATCCTGCTTCGCTTGATGAAGCTCCTAATAAGAGACTGAACAGAATTGGCTGCTGCAGGCGTCCCTTGCATATTTCCCTGGCAGCACATATGTGTGCTCAAGAGCTTTAGGATAAAGGACTCGTCTCCAGCAGATTCAGTTGCCAATGGCCTAATCCAATGCCTCTCAAGAATCTGCGCCGCCCAAACGAGCCAGCCTTAAGTCAGATCCTGATGCTGTTAAGGCTGTTGTGTATCCTTTACTCAGCATTCGAGAAGCTACCATACTACTACTCAGCTCAATCCTGTAAACAATATTTTGTGTAACAAATGCTCGCGGATCGTTCTTAAAGAGCTGCTGAGCATTCACGAAGCTGCAGCTTGTGTGAACAACAAGAACTCCTGTTTTCAAACCTACAGCAGGGCAATGTCATAAGTAGTGTACCTTAAGACTTGAGGGAGGAATGGAAACTGCATCCTGATCGATTGCCCTGGCTGCTTTCAAGGTTTCCGCGTATGCCGCCGATTCTACAAATTGCAGACCTGGGAGTACACGTCACCTGATTGATGTTAGCTCCATCAGCTCTGCTCTTCTTCTTTACAAAAACATCTTGAACTCATTTTTCAATTGCAAGGATTGACAATCGTAATTTCCTTCGGCAGCAGCCCTATGAGCAAATATTATTATACACATGTTTGTCTGTGCTCCTAGTCTTGAGTTCAAAACCGCAATGTTTGTCTTTAGGGATGTGCAGCAGCGATAGGATCGATATTGTTGACGCAGTTCCTCTATTCAAGGGAATTAGACCTAGTGCTAGCAAGCAAATTTACGGTGGTGTGCGGAAGAGTTTGCAACAACTAAAGTGCTTGTTGTTTCGTCCAGGAAGGAGAATCATAGACAATTAGATACAGAGAATCATAGAGAGATTGTACAAGACGCGATTGTAAGCTTACCGACAAGCTGATGACTTGGCCTAGCGGCAGATGTGGACGACGCCCAGTGTTGGAACATCAGTAATACGATAATACACCAGACTAGATGGATGTGAGCGGCTGCTGATAGTACAAGAGGCCGGCTATTTGCTTTCAGACTAGACTGGTTCCTTGATGACCATTCCGAAAACTTGGGCATGGCTGCTCAGCGCCGCCAGCAGTCGGCAAAGGAAAGTTTACGAAAGCAGAAATAGGCTGTTGTGCTGATATCTGAGCCCATTACCAACTCATCAGCAGTCACTCGCGCAGCTGGTTTATCATACTCCGGTTCATGAGACGATCCACTTAGCATACACGAAAGTTCGTTCCTGAACCTGGAGTCTTCCAATTCAAATGTGCCTGCAGTCTGAAACTTAGAGAATGTTCAATGCACGCTGGGGCACTAGTATCACAGAATTCAATGTCAAACTCGAGCTCCCGGCCTTCTGATATTCGTACTTGAGTGAGCTTCTAAGTCTGCAATGACAGGTGGATTAAATAATGTGCAGAAGCTAGCTATGGAGTCAACTGGCAGAAGAAGAAGAAGAGATCCACAGTTTGGACACAAGAAGACTCAGCAAAGTGACAGAATGTGCAGAGGCTTGCAGCTATTGATCATACAGCCGCCTCAGAGGACGAGCTGAGCAGCTGCTGCTTGGCGTACTTGAGTCACTAGGCTGCGAGAACCGGAACATTTCAAGAGCTGCAAAATTGTGCGAGACTAGAAGAGTTAAAGTCAGGACACAGATCTAAAGAGAGAGAAACCTGGGTATCATCATGAGACGAAAGCTGGGTCGACGTTTCTACATGAGCTGGGCAACTAAGTCTTGGAGTGAGGTAAGTAAATTCTGCTCTTTACACTACTTTCACTGCTAGCTAGCTAACATTACCACAAGCAAATCATTTGCCTCAGAGGCCCGGAACTGATTACATGAGCTGCTGCTGCAACTATACAACTATGTTAATGCAGTAACTAGCACCAAGTCACACATCAGCTAAACTTGGTGGACTACTTTCTCACGGTAGTTTCAAGGAACTTCAAGGTAGATCTGTACTAGATGCTAATCTTGTGAAGTAGCTGGGGATTTCAGCTAACTTAGCCCGGGCAGATATATAGCTAAGAGACAAACACTTAAAACTGTCACCAACTGCACTAGTCAGTGGATGATTCCTCCTGAAACACCACTCGGAGCCAGGAGGAGTCCCGCGAGGCTATACTACTCTACTAGAGTCCTGTGAATTCCACCATAGTTTCCTTGTAAATAGCATGAGCTCCAGGACAGTAGTTAGCTGAACCTCTGCATGATCAAATGAATGCAACGTGTATGTAAGCCTCCAAATTACCCGCTGCTAGCTGCAGCCTTAAACTCCGGCTTACGGAAATGAACTGACCCAAAGCTGGCATAATAGTACTTCTTGTATGATCCTAGTGAAAACGCCTTTAGCTAAGGACCAAGGACCAGCTCCAAAACCAACAGGACAAGGAACGAACCACGACTCTTTTGTCTAGATGACGGAATCTTATTAGTGCAGCGTTATAATCATTTAGAACTAGTTCTGCTCTTATGTCATCTACAACTAGAAGTCTGTAAGAAGAAGAAGATCAGCTAACTAGCTAGCTAGTTGCAGAGGAAACAATTTCAGCTAGCTAGAGCTACTTGCAGAGGAAATATTCTTAGCGAGCTAGAGCTCTTATACTAGAACTGCCATCATTATTGATAGATGTAACGTTATGCTTTCAGATGTATATAAGAATGCAAGCTGCTGCTGCAGCTTGAAGTGATTTTCCAAAAGCAGTTGCTCCTCGCACAAGTGGAGTCACTGAAAGTCTCCTCCCCCTTACCAGTGGCCATTCATTTTGGTGATCTATTTTTTTCTGTTCTAGACTTTCTTTCCCTTTTTTCTTTTTTTTTCCTCAACCCTGTCTGTGTACAGTATTAATAGTGTTAGTGTACTAATATATGAACGGTGTTGAATCCTAGTCTTGTGTGTAGTGTGAAGAAATGTTGTTATGGCCAATGGAAATTGCTTGATTTGATGGTCTGAATTTTTTTTTTTAGTTATCTTGAATTAATAGTTAAATATATAATAGGTAAGTTTGGTAGGTTTGTGAGAATTTTAGAGGAGCAATGGAAATGGTCGGAAAGGACCATTAGTTTCAATGTTCAGCAGAATAGGGTTGTGTGTAGGTCTGAATTTTTTTTTTCCAGGCCAATAGGATTGCTGGATTTGGTGGTCTGAATTTGTTTTCTTAGTTATCTCCAGAGAGAATGAACAGTTCAATGTTTAGTAGCTATTTACAGACAGGGTTACTCTTGCACATTACCTGTGCACTTTTGTTTTACTTAGTGCCTCTGTGAACCATCCTTCCCATACTGACTGGCACCCAGAATCGTTTTGGAGTATGGTGAAGCTGCCTATATTCTAGTGGTGTACAAAAGGATCCATTATTCTAGTGTAACTTGTCTAAAGTTATTTAACCTACCCAAAATGGATAGATCATATGTTTGCCTGGCTCCCAAGTTCCACCCAAGTTGCAAACATTTAGCTGTTTTCAAATCACCTCAAAGTTGACAACCCCTGAGTCCTATAAAAAAGTTGAAAAGGCCACAAATAATTTCTAGTCAAAACAACTAGTACGGTCCATAAAAAGACTTCAGAGCTACAAGGCAAGTTTTTTGTGGGTATATACATTTGGTGGGGTTTTCCTAACTTTTCTAGTTTGTTTGAAGATTCATTTGCACCACTCTACCCTTTAGATGTGTGTGCTTCTTGACCGAGCTTTTCCATAAGGCATCATTTGCATTTTCCCTTTTTCCCATTTTGGCTTTTTATTTTTTCTGAACCCTTTTAAAAAGTGATTTGATATCCCATTTGTATCTCAAATGTTCCGTGGCCTTCTGCAATCCATTCAAGTGCTTTGGTAACCATATTTTCTTGTTTGGAGCTACGAGTCTCTACAACCATCATTCTTTCTTAACAGCATATCCACCGTTTGAGCTATATGATGGCCCACAGCTCAATGAATCCCATGTTTGACATTCCACAAGCTCACAAACTTGCTGGGGGAGTACTCAGGAGCCTTATAATATCCCCATCATTGTCACATTTCCCTGTTTCATAGGACAGCAAATTATCTTTTTATGATTGATATCTGTTCACTTTCAACTTACACTCTTTGAACATACTTTCTCTTAAGAGCCAGACAACTTGGGATGAATACACGACATTATATATATCTTGATGAAAGCAAAGCAATAGCCTTTGCATGAAAGGAGTGGTACTAGACTTTGTCTATGCCATGCTGTTCCACAGTTCGTTGCACTTTTTCGATTGACCAGCCCAAAGGATTGGGGCTGAGAATCAAGATACAACCTTTATACCTTTCATGCTCTTTTGGCCCATTTTTGGTCGGTCCAGCTTTTCAAAAGTAATTTCTTTTTCTTCTGATGCGCAAAGCATTATTGTGCCATTTGTGCCAAGCGAGGGAAAAAAAAGCATTATGGTGTCTCCCCCCCCATCATGCCAGGAGGGTGGTGAGGAGGAATTCAAGGTAGGATTAATTGGACTGATAATTGCTTCAAATGAAAAAATTAGGAGGCCAATTTGCCATAGAAAAAAACATAGGTGATACTTTTGGCTAACTTTATGAAATTTGACAAAACGTTTGAGGTTTAATATCAATTGCAATGCCCAAATTATTGAAGCTATGCACTACCCACTTCCTAGGAGACAATTTGTTGGGATAGAACCTCATTAATCAAAGTTTATCCTCTTTAAAGTAAATGATAAATATTTTTTAAATTTCAGTTTTAAAAAATGGAACTTACAAAAAATGGTTTTACTTACAAAAATCTACCTTAACATTATACAAGACACTTATTTGGTTAGGTATTTCAAATTTATGCATAACATGTGAGTATTATAACAAATAATGGAGGAAATTAGCAATCAAGGGTATTGTGTAAACAATTATACAATGTGAACAGGGTAATTATTCATCATTTATCTTTACCATGGATTAATAATTTTAGAAAATTTAGCTAAGGTAGATAGGCTGTGAAACGAACACTTAAGAAATCAAACAAGGTTGAATCCTCACACATTGTTCCTCTAATTCTGAACTGAAAACAGAGAACTTTTTTAACCCTCCACCTAATGCTTCCAATTTCACAAAAACCTCTCAATTCAATTTTTAAATGGGTAAGATATGGGGTGTTTGGTGTAAGGGAGTTCAATGTCTAGTGATGGGTGACTTAAACAGGTTAAGATTTTGAGCTTAAGATCTTTGATCATTGCATCTTTGCCTCTTGAATATCAAGAAGTTTTGTAAAGCCCTAGTTGACGCTCCCATCAGGTTTTTAATCATTCAAAATAGACTAAAAATGAAAAAATATGGGGGTGAAAGTATAGAGGAGTATAAAAATATTTTTTCAAAAAAATTGAAAGAAACTATCACGTATCCTCTTCTTGTGTTTTTGGTGTTGCTCCTTTATTTCTAAGGTTCAAAGAACATTGTAGCCCTCCAGTTTGCACATCCAATGACACAAAAATTGCAAAATTTGGCTAAGGAATTAGGACAATATTGGAAAGTGTTTGATGATAGGTACATGTTCAGTGATGGGCTGTTCTAAGATATATACCCACAACAAGTTTCTTCCCTATGTACTTCTCTCACTCACTATAAACTTCAGCACGAGACACTACTCTTCAGTCTCTAGCATCTTTCTCGCAAAAAACTGAAAGATCTGAAGATCGCAGACACAAAGTAAGTAAACTCTGGCGCATGTGACAAGACAAAACATACTATACTCCAAAGCTGTTCAAATATATGCATACCCCCTGAACTGAGAAACTGAATTGTGAGAGTTGCCTTCAGTAGTAGATCCCAATAGAAGATGGCTATGTCATTGTATAAATCATTTTGTACGCAATAGCTTCACTTGTGTCCTAATTTCTAAATTGATGACCAGAGCAACAACAGGAAGTGCAGATTGCTGTAGAGTTTTCTTATATAATGTTTACTGCAAAATCACTGCAATTATGTCAGGGTAGCAGCAGCTACATCTGCACTTGAACAAATTTTGATTTCAATATTGGAAGAATAGTTTTAGATTACCCAAAAGATGGAATGATCATGTCACATGTGTCATGGGTTTTTTTCGTTTTTTCCTTCTCTTTGGGAAAGAGAAAAAGAGAACCCACAACGAGAGCGAGAAATTGGATCCAGAACGCAGCCTTATTTTATCATATAAGCTAGGTACTGCTGCTGGACTAGGTCCTCCCACTGGCACCTGTTAGAGCATCTCCATCAGTGTTTCTTCTTTCTTTTTTCAATATCGAAGTTTTTGGTGAAATTTAACAAAAAATTAGCAAAATTGGCCAAATTCACACTAGAAAAAAAAAATTCCAAAGTTTTCCCAGTTTCTTTGTCAAAAAATGGCAACTTTTTTCCATTGAATCTCCACCCACACTACATATGCATGAAGTATAGTAGTCAAATAGTGTGAAACTGAGTTTCACCCTGTACATGAGGACCTGTAAAAGGAAATGACTGTTATTGGTCAACAATACTGGCTGGCCAAGGTGGTGAGACTTAAATAGTCTTTCACTTTATATTGTCCACTTGTTTGCGTTTATTATGGGTGGGAATGGTCAAATATTTAGCAATGTATGTTGATGTGGTTTTGCAAACAGAGCCCAGATATGGGGTCTTGAGACTTAGGAAATACATAGTTCATGTGGAACAATGTAACTTATAATTCGTCTTGAGAGAAGCAAGACAAAAAATATATTATTACAAGCAAAAGAAGACACTCTAATCAAGTTTGAGTGAAAATGAGTTATGGAGGAGTAAGTAGATAGTGTTAACATGCCTGCCACCAAACACAAACTATATTTTACTCATTTGTAGCCCCTTTTTGGTCAACTTCATGGCTATGATTGTGCCAAGTGAAGGTATAGAATAGCTCTTTGAACTCATGAGGTAAAGAATTTGGGAAGAAGAAGCACAAAGAGGACAAGCTATCCAAATCACAAAATGTTTGAAAATAATTAAACCTTGTTTATTTTCAAATTTCATATCTTTCTCATTGTTTGGTTCTCTTTTAATGATTAAAAACCTACGGTTGCATTTAACTAAAGCTTTACAAAACCTTTTTGAACTTTAGAAGTAATAGAAAAAATTTCAAGAATTTTAAACTCCAAATCACAAATTGTTTCAACAAGTTCATAACCAAGCATTGACCACAATGACTTCATGACCTATCTTCCTCATTTTAAATCCATTTTTAGTGATTTGCATGGCTATGCACGTGCCAAGTGGTGATTTACAATATCTCTTTAAACTCCAAAGGCAATAGAGGAAAGTTCAAAGATTTTAAACTTTTTGATACACTAAGCGTTTGATCATCAACATGTCTACATTATTTGGAAATGCAAGAGAAGACCAAAAAGCCATTGTTGATGTAGTTGGCATCCTAAGAATATTTTCCCACATCATTAATAACTTTTTAGACTATTTAGCCTATTCAAGATTGTAGGGTGGTGGTTTGATTTGTTAATAAACTTTTGATTTTGGGTTTCAACAAATTATAACTTCTATTGTGGGTTTTGGAAATTTTTGAAAGATAATCATTTGGTTCATGAAAGAATCGATTGCTTAGGGTAGGTTATTTGACCAAATTTTATTTATTTATTGAATGCAATGAAAAGCTAAAACTAGTTCTTTGATTTTTTAAAACCATTGGTCAAGGGTTAGAATCAATTCTTTGATTTTTGAAAACCATCAAACAAGGGTCCATATACCTAATCCTAAACCATTGGTTTTTTCTTTGAGAAAGAGAAAATCACACAAAGAATTCATAGTCAATTTTTTGGACAAGTATTATGTTAAAAACTTACATTGACATTATACTAAGCGGTTATGAAGTTGGTCATTGAAAAAAAACACTTATGCATAATAGATGGGTAATATTTTTTTTAAATCATGAAATTGATAACTAGGGTTTACTTAAACAAAGAAATTGACAATAGTGGGTCTCACAAACCTTCAAAATCCAATTACTCATACCTTTTTTTTTTATAAAGAATAACAAATAGTCATGGCCCTACCCTATTGGTTAAGGAAAAGAACTAATCAACATTGGTTACTAATCATTGCCTTTTTTAAGGTGAATATTTTCTAGAAGTTTTATGTAATTGTCAAATTATGTGCTTTAAGTTAACCTTTAAATATAGATTTATCTTTGGGTCAAATCACATTGGGTTTGTTTATTGTACACAACATTTAACACCATGGCTTTAATGATGAATTGAACCCAAATATCAATTTGAAAGGTGCCCATAAGGCCACATTCACTAGAAGAAATTTGGAAATAAACAATTACAAATCCTGTAGTCACCTTAGACAAGTAACGAAAAACAACCAATCGCAAAAAACTCCATTTGGCATGTATAATCACATTGATAATTGCATATCATTTGTGATTGCAAGGATTTTTCATCCACTAACTAATTTTAGGACTATGTGACTAAATTTACAACTACATAAAATATTGGGCAACATTTTTTAAATAAATTTAATTTAAATTATTTCATATAATTTTTAATCACATATATTAAGTAAAATATTTGTATAAATAATGCATTATAATAATTCATATTATTAATAATTTCATAAATTTTCATCCTATGAATTGTTAACATGTGTCATTACTTAGGCTAAGCTAAAAATTTAATTTAAATAGCTAGGGTAAACCACCTACTTTAAGTATCTAAACTAGCCTAGGTAGGAACCTAGGTTAAGTAACCTAACTATGTAAGGTACATATGGTCAACATACCATCATTGACCACAACTAGGTCACTTATGAGGTTTGATCCTTAGACCCCAAGGATGGATATCAATTCCTTTGCCATCAAACCATCCCACTTGATGTGAAAACATTTTTGAATGCATTTTATTTACCCCATACTTAATTTTAAACATTGCATAAACATCAATTTCAATATTTTATTGATATTTTCCCAAATGGAAAATTTTTAAGTTTATTCTTAAAGTACTTTCAATGACATGCACAGTATAATATATTTTCTTCCAAAAATGTACATGAATTTGAATAATTATTTTTTGAATTTTGTTAAATTGGACTACATTTTGATGATGATTCATTGGAAAATAAGATTCAAGCACATGATTTATAAATGAAAAATATTTTACAACTAATCTTTAATAATAAATAAAAATAATAATTTATCTCCCACATATTAATTTTTCATTTTATTAAAAAAAAATCAATGTGATTATAATATATGAATCCCATTTCAGAAAATTATAATAATTTTTTTATATCAATTATAATATGTATGATGTATAATGTTTTTCTACATCTTAAATTTTAGTCTAAATCATATTGAATGATGTTAGATAATCAATGAATTTAATGAAATTTTAAGTTTTATATTTTTACAAATATAATCTATAAATTTTATTTAAAATTATGTTAAAAATCTTATGACACTACTACAAATCATGATTTGTTAAGAGGTTCAAGTTGACTACTTTGTCATTTTGACTTATGGACATGTACATTTTAATTAAAAGTTAGGGGCTTAAATAACACATGTATTTTTTAATTAATCAACTTGACTATAATGATTAATTTGACTAAAAACATATAGTCAAGTTGTACAACCTTAATCAAAATATTCAATGATCTTTAATCAAATTGAACATTTAGTCAAAATGACCAATGGTCTTTACTCAAATTCAACATTTAGTCAAGATGGCCAATGATCTTTAATCAAGTGTGACATGATCTATTATCCTATGCACCTACCTTTTACTTATCACCCACCTATTTACCTAGCTAACCACTTACCTACTTATTATTTTCCTTCCTACCTACCTACTTGCCTACCCACCTACTTGTATATTACCTACATCAGGTGAAAGCACACTAGGGTGAAACAAAAATGGCACATCATGACAGTTCATTTTTAGTCCATTATGAAATAAAATACAATAGGAAAGTATGAAAAAAATAGGCAAAAGCAAGATACTTTGAATCAAATGGGCCATGTGGTAAGGTGCTACAAGATATTTTTCCATAAGGATTTAAACATCTTTAACTTATTTTATGATATATTATTCTTGAAATATGAGCATCTAAATCATTATTTTCAACAAATGAAAGACTTCCTTTAGAAGCTTCATACTTGATACACATCTCAAAATTTAATCATCAAATATTTTCAAATTGTCTTATGTAATATCAATTTGTCACAATATTATATTACCATTGAGTCATTTAATCATAAAGGATATTATATCAAGGTGTATTGAATCCATTTAATTTATCATTGACTGGATAGGTGTTTTTATACAACTTTAAAAGTGCATAACAAATTGAATACTGAAGATTTGACAATGAAATTTTAACATAATGTTTTGATATATGAGTTCATTTTTCACATGAATCTCAATTCATCATTTGCATATCAATTGAAATAAACTACTATTGAAAAGAATTTAAATGTGAAAAATGAACTCCCAAACATCCAAAATGTAACACTTTAGTGTGCTTTCACCCCATCATACATATCCTCCCACTTACCTATTGAAGTTAGCCACTAGGTGTAACCATCAGATGTAGCCATTAGATTTAGCCACTACATTTACCCAAAATTTAACCAAATTTTAATCATTAAATTTAATTTAAATTTAACCACTATGTTTAACCATTAAATTTGGCACTAAACACATATTTAATTAATTTTAGACTTTACAAAAGTCTAAAAGTACTAACACACATTTTAATCTATTCCAAATAGTAAACTATCAATTATAAATATGACCTTATGGCCACCAAGTTGTCAACCATAACAAAAGAATTGAAAAAATCAACAAAATGCAACTTACAACTTTACACCTTTTGACTAGCAAATTATTAACCACATCAAAAGATCTTGAAAATTCAACAAAATGTAACTTACAAATTACACCTTTTGTCCACCAAGTTGTTAACCACATCAAAAGACCTTGAAAGATTAACAACATACAACTTAATACATCAATCATACAAATTTCACCTTTTGGCCACTAGATTGTTGGCTATTAATATAGATAAAGAAAATTTATTGAATATTTCAAATACAATTTGAACTTTGAACCATGGTGGCTACCTTGTTGTAAGCTAGAACAAACAATCTTTAAAAATCAATAAATGAAAAATCCATTATAAAAAACATTAACAACACAAACCATAAGAAGAAAGTTAATTCCTCCTCTTCTTAGAACTTTTGGGATGGTCCATGGTCAAATATGCAACTAAATCCACATCATCTCAAAATAAGAATCTTTGTGGTAAACATTGTTTTCTCCCTTTCAAAGCTACAAACACCATTGCATGATTGTGAACAAAAATCACAAGCAACTACAAACAAAACTCAGTACAAAAAATGAAACCATATTATAACATAATAGTTGACATCATATATGTAAATTGAAATGAGATGAAATGATTCAGAGTGCATACCCAAAGGGGGCCTCACATTGCAAAGAGCCCTATTGTCACTATTCATATATTGCATGAACCAAGAATAATTTCGCGAAGAAGAACTTAAACAAGGCTTAGAATGCTTGAGCATAAAATCATAATGATCTCAAACTATCCTCATGAAAGGAAATTTAATTATGGCTAGCCACAATCAAGATGCCAAGTCCAACAATTGCACTTTATTCCTTGACAAAATCTCACCCTTGAAGGACTCCAAAAAAAATCACTCCACTTTGGATTTCGAAACGCTTTGCTAAGTTCATCATCAATTAGTAATGTTTGATCTTCCATCCCATAAGGTAGTCCACCACAAGCATAACACACATGTTTCAAATCCTTTATATAGTAATAGGACCCTAAAGTAATTTGACCAAAAGTCTTTGAACATTGTTCAAATTTCCAAATAAAAATGAACTCATTCACGAACTTTTTTGGCATCAACATTGGAAGAAGTTCTAACACATCCTCAAGTTTCATACAAAACCAAATTGCAATTTGTTGAACTTTTTAAAAGCATTGGAAAGAATATGTTTGAAATTCCAACTCTAACTTCAACTTTGTTCTTGTCAATGTTTTTTCCAAACACTCGTGCATTCCCTTGCAGAATAGCACATTGTGGCACATAACACAACACACTATTCACACTGAAAATTAACAATTTTTTGGGTCCTACAAACTTTAAGCATCCATGTGAACTCATTGAAGTGGCTTTGCTATGTTTAGCCAGATGCAACACAATATTGAATTACAACGATAACAAAAACTTTATTAGTTAAATAAAGTATATAGAAATGTGACAACATATTAATCTATTGTTCAATTTTATGATGACATGTAGTCAATAATAGTGTTTTAATCTTAAGTAGGATGTTGAATCACCATGAACTTCCATTAGTGTTTATAACAAGTATCTAATACCACAATGTGCCATTACCAATTTTTGAAAAAGTAGATTCCAACAAACACTTGGTGGCCACCAAACCATGTTTCAACAAATACACTATCAATTATGATTGACAATATATATGAAAAATAGACAATCATTCAAATCAAATTAGGGAGATAGAACAAAACAAATCATGTTCAACATAATACAAAAAACATCAAATAATATATTTCAATTTTTTTATTTCCAAGTTTCAATTTCATCTTGTTGTGCAAAAAGTGTCATCACATTAGAAAGAACATTGTAGAGCCAATTTCTCATATCAAGGGTCAAAAGGAAGAACATGTGTAATGTTCCCAAAAGGATTACACTCCAAAAATTTAGAAACTCGTATTCCAAATGAATGCAAGGATTCCAAAAACGAAAGAACAATTCCAAGCAAATAATTATCGTTTACTTTGAACAAATAAAACATCTAAAGGAAAATGGCACTAAAAAGAAGGTTAAACATATTCTTGTGAGGCATGTCATCTACAAGCAGTGTATTTCCCTAATCTGTACCTAGGAACATATAGAAAAAATCATTTAGGTTTTTATGGAAAATAGGCTTGTTAGGCTTTTCAGGGAAGAAATGTTCATTTTTGAAGCAAAACGTTTAGTCTACTATTCTTGAAGATCGAGGAACTCTTTCAACACGAGTCTCAAAACCATTGGGCAAAATCTAGTTGAACCCTCTCCTATCACCACTAATACTCCATTTAGGTCAAGAATTAAATGATGTCCATTCACCTCCACTATAACCACATTTTTTTCTAACAAACTTGAAAATATAACAATGCCTTGGGACCCTTATTCAGTTTGTGGTTGTGTGTAAGTGAGTCTCTAACCTTGAGTCCAAACATCTTTTTTTGAGTGACAATAAAAACTAAAAACCATTTAATTTTTTTTTGGAGTATATTTGTGTTTTTGAATACATAAATACATTACATTCAATTCCACAGATATTTTCTAATCTCCCACTTTATAAAATGAAATGAAATAATTTCTTTTTTAATTTCTTGCCTAGGTTATATTCCAACATAATATGCATAAATATTGTGAAAATATTTCAAAAGTTTGAGGTGGGATACGTTCAAACATGCACATCACTAGAAAGTAATATAATATGACACCCCAAAGGGGATCATTGTAGTGTGTTTTCACCCCATTCCTTCACTAATTTAACCTCATAAGTTTTAGCATTATAAGTGAAGTCATTGGAGCTGTTGAACATTGCATCCATCTCAGAAGTCCCTGTGTATAGACAAAAGACATGAACTTCCATTTAAAGTTACATTTGGAAAAACTAAAAATAACACGAACTCATTAACAAAAAATATTAGTTCATCTTATTCAAAAATTTATCGTGGTCCCCCCCCCCCCCTCAAAATGTAATTCTATAAGTAGCATTACAAAAAAATTTTTTCATGCCATCATATTCATATTTTTCTTTAA
>Ga0116231_10008632_pt1 | contig 17756 bp, 9 predicted proteins | sample S1TSphgellanicum_2_FD_89695 | JGI IMG/M metagenome (GOLD analysis project Ga0116231, IMG submission 89695) | Host-associated microbial communities from peat moss isolated from Minnesota, USA - S1T2_Fd - Sphagnum magellanicum MG | ecosystem: Host-associated > Plants > Peat moss > Unclassified...
ATATATATATATATATATATATATATATATATATATATATATATAAAATTGATTATCATTCTAATTATAATAAAAATTTAATTGATAATTATGAATATTTATTATAAATTTTAATTTTATCACATTGATTGATTATGAATAATTTTTTGTTCAATCAAATTTACATTTTCTAAAAAATATTCCAAATAAAATAAAATCAAAAAAATTTACTTGCCAAAAAAAATATTTAAATATATTTGACAAATCAAATTTAAAAACTTGTAATATATATTTAAACCATGGTTTAGTTTAGTTTAATTTAATTTAACCATAATTAATTTAACCATTTTTAGTCTTAGCTTAAACTAATTTAGCCATAAATATTTTAGTTTAATTTTATTTAACCATATTTATTTCATGCTAATTTATTTTAGCTTAATTTATTTTAGCCATAATTAATATATTTTATTTTATTTTAACCTAATTTAATTTAAACATGGTTAGTTTAACTTTTTAGTTTATTTAGCCTAGGTTAATTTAGCCATGGTTATTTTAATTTAAGTTAGTTTAGGTTAGCCTAAGTTAACATGGTGTTACCTTAGTACTAAAAGCACATAATATTATTATACATAGCTTATGTAGATATATTAAGTATGATAATTTAAATATGTATAAGTTTAGGCCATCATTTTTATAACACATGTCCATGTTGTACACATTTAGTTGCACGTTAGTTCCACACACAACCATATGGTTAAAAAATTATACAATATCAAATTTATAGTTATAAACATGACCAAGATAGTTGCAAACAACAATCAGTTGCATGTTAGTTGTTAGTTGCAAACAATAGGATTTCTAGAAGTGACAATATGCAATTATTAATAAAAATGGCATGTCAACATGACAAAAAATTAGGCAATTACAACATAATCAAACTAAACACTACTACAAAATGTAGGTGCAATTCATTAATCCTTGTTCATTAGACTAATGAATTCATTGCATCCCCATTAAATCCCATTCATTAGGATTAGTGAATTCATTCAAAATCAAATGAAATCACTTAGTGTACAGGGATGCATTTTGTTGTAATGAAGCATTTCAACTAATACATGAAAGAAACCGGTGATTCTTTTCGGGACATATTTATGAGACTTGTTCAATAGGGAAAGAAAAATTATAAAGAACATTGGTGAGGAAAATGAAAGGAAGGAAGAATGTAAAACATTGTAAATGATTTTAATTTTCAATGAAAAATGTATGCATTATTATTAATTTTGTGTTATTTGTTTGCTAATTTGTACATTATTTATGTTTTATTCTCTATTATGTAATAGGTCTTGATCAATATGGATACATGGTATTTATATTAATGAAATAGGACAAGAACCCATTAGCGATGCAAAATATTATCACTGACATTTGGCAACCTTGTTGGGGAATAAAATAAATTAGTTTTGTGAAACATTAAAGGAATTTTGAAGTAAAGCGTGCATGCTCTTCCACTAATAAACTAGAAATTATGAAAATTAAAGAAGGAAAAGTTAAAGTAGATGAAATTGATTTAGGATTTTGTTTAATTCATATTCTTTACATAATTTTTCCATGTGGTTACACAAATATTTTAGGTGTTTACAAAATGGGAAAGAAAGATAATAGAATGGATAAAATGACTATCTTGGGAACCAAAGAAGTATTAGCTCTTCCTCATTTATTTATATATTATGAACAAAATATGGCTAAATTTGTTTTCTTATTTGATTACAATAATAATGTTTATTAAGGATGGTATGAAAATTGATAGATTATGATTATTTTTAAAAGAAAGAATGAATTGTTAAAAGAGATTAATTATAATGGTAGATGAAGGAAAACCAAAATTATTATATTGTAAATATGGCTGAAATTTTCAGAGTCATTTGTACACACCAATGAACGCATTAAAATTCAATGAGTGGAGAAATTTTGTAAGGGAATTTAAGACATTACTTGAAAACATTCAAGAATTAATAATCAAAAAATTGCATGGTGGTACAAAAATGTGGTGTATACAACATAGAACAATAATTATTAATGCCACTTAATTAACAAAATATAGAAGATGGAGCTACTAGTGATGGTATCCATACTTACATTAATATTAATTAAGAAATTTGAAATTGCACATCATATTATTAAAAAATTTAATAAAAAGGAATTCACGAGACCAAATATTAATGCATTAATAGAAAAATGGATGTGGAGTGATATGTTTTGGGCTACTACTGTAAGTTAAAGATTGATTATAGGAGTTACTATGCTTGGCATCAAACTACTTTCACTAAACAACCAAGTTTCACAATGACACAAATGGAAAGTACACTAGGTCATGTGGTGAACAAAATTGCAGACACACCAAAACAATGGAAGGAAACAATGGCGAAATGTCAAAAGTTAGCATAGCTAACTAATCTAGAAGCAAAAGTAGTGGTAGCAATACAATGGAGAACAAATTATGACTATACTCAACCATAAGCAAGAAATGCCCACTTGGGTTCCGATCCATTGCTACTACAAATAACCATTATGCAAGTTCGACATTTGGTGAAGAAGTTGGCAAAATGACCCCAAATTGGCAAGTTCACACACTACCAATAATGCCTACCACATCCCTTGAAAAGAGTGGCAAGAGAGAAGTATTTGCATGATGAGCCCATTGTTATAGTAAAACATGGGGCAAAATCCTTAAACAATGAAATTGACAATTTCCTTACACTTGCTCATTTCTATGGTAGACCGTGAGTAGTTATTGTGTGAGGACACTATAGTAGTAAAAGGTGGAGAATGCAATGAAAAGACTTTGACATACCAATAGTTAGAAGAAAAGATAGCAAAATGGAAAGATAAGACAGGTCAACTAATTAAGCAAATCAATAGATTGTTGTAGGTTGAAATGTTGTAAGAAGTCGATTTGAAAAAATATACAAGACGATTTTTGCAATAGGTTAATTTGTCGTATCAAGTTGATTTGTAAAAACGATTAGATAGTTATAACTACTTGTGTATTATTTAAGGCTAGAATCAAGAAAGTAAAAGGGTTAATCTATTGAGCATGGAGGGGCATCTAAATGTATTCTTAATTTCTATTTAAGTAGTTATGAAAGGACAATTCAAGAATATTAGGAAGGAGTAGAGGTTTGTATGGCAAGAAAAGTTATGAAAATATGAAAAACAATGAAGATGAATTTAATGTAACATTCTTATTTTCCTCATTATTGTTATGTATGTTGAGATTTATTGTTGAAGTTGGTCTTAATTAGTTAAATATGTGGTATTTACACTGATGGAATGAGACAAGGACCCAACAATGATGTATGGCAATCATGAATTAAATATTTATTGTTAAATTTTTTGCTGAAATTATCGTTAACACTTAGACCCATGTTAAATCAAAACCTAAACAATATAATTGATAGGCCTATATATAATGCAAATCAATTAACGAATAGTGTAGAAAGAAATTATACCATTGTTGAAAAAAAAAAACCTTGGCCATGATTTACAATGTGAAGAAATTTAGACATTATCTATTGGGGAATTGTTTTATTTTCTTTGTACATCATAAAACATTATTATACTTAGTAATTATCCAACAATATAAGGTTGAATTGTCATGTGGTTTTATTATTACAAGAATTTGGTTTTTAAAAAGTATACAAATCGAAATGAATACATTTCTTGCCAAACCATTTATTTCAAATTAACCATGGAAAATTGATTATTGGAATAGAAAATAATTCATCTAATGTTCCATTATTTAATGTAGAAGTTGAATGGTATATACAAATTATTGACCATCTCAAAACATGGGTATTTTGAAAAAAATACCAAAAGGAAAAAAAGTTAGATTGTAATAAAAGTTAAGCCATATACTTTGTATGATGGTTACTTATATAAATTAGGACCAAATTGGGTCATGTGCCAATGTTTACTACTAGCTTAGGCATCCAAGGTGTTGGAAGAATTCCATGAAGGGCCAACTAAAGGGCATTTTGGTAATAACATTAATGTAAAAAAATACTAGCATTTAGTTATTAATGGCCCACTATAAATAAAAATGTTGTTTATTTGTGCCAAAAATGTGATGTACATGTCAATGGCTAACACCCATGTGGTGAAGTAACAAAAGTCCACTGAAACTAATATTAACTTTTGAACATTTCATGAAATGGGGTTTAGATTGTATAGGACTAATCAAACCAACAACCAAATATACTAATAATCAGTATATTATAGTAGCCACATACAAATTACTAAGTGGGTAGAAGCTAAGGCACTTTAAAATAACACAAGTAAAAGCACAACTAAGTTTATTAATGCAATTATTATTATTTGATTTGGCTATCCCACCCATTTTGTAAGTGATTAGGGTAGCCATTTATCAATGGAACTATCGAAATGTTTATAGTATTATCATGCACAAATTGACCATTTATTACCACACAATAATGGACATGTCAAATCAACTAATAAAACCTTGGGAAAAAAATTAGCCAAAATAGTTAATGCAAATAAGACAAATTGGGATGTCATGTTTTATACAACTTTATGGGCATATCAAATAGCTTATAAGGTAACCACACAATACACATCTTTTGAGTTTGTTTGGCACTCAACATATCATGTTGGTAGGGTTTATGGTACTTATAAAAAAAATCAAAATGTACCTCAAAATGAAATTGACAAAACAATTCAAGTAACAATGGAAATTTTATTTAAATTGGATGAAGGTCATTAGCAAGCTAAAGAAAATAATATTCACATCCAATTATTAAGGAAGGAACAATCAAATGAAAGAAAGAAAATTAAGAAATTTGATGAAGGATATTTGGTTTTGTGGATGCTTAAAGTAACAAAAATTAAGAAAGGTAAATTTAGACTACCATGGCAAGGATCATATAAAGTGCAAAAAATATTTGAATTGTCAACTATGGGTAATGATGATGTTGAAAGGGTAAATATAAAAAAGTTAAAAGAATATCACCATAACTTCCCTCCAACGAACATTATGGTAACAATTGTTACAATTGAGATATACCTTGAAGAGAAATCTAAAAACAAAAAAAGGAAAGAAACCAACCCTAGGAACCCACCTTGTTATGTTTCCAAACCAAAAAGCCTACCTTGGATTGATTATAAAACAAGAAATCAATTATTTGAGGATTAAATAAAATGGATCCAAGAAGAGGATGTAGGAATGATTTAGCAAGAAACCATAACAAAAATGGGAAATCAAGAAGTGGTTGTTTAAAAAATATATAGAAACAACAATTCGTTGTGCTTTATAAATTATGAGACAAAATAGAGAAGCGCTAAGGGAATAAACTAAGGGTGTCACCTTAAAGTAGCTCTAACAAGAAAAAACAAGAAAAAGGGAAAGGTTCTCAATATGTTGAACATCCCATTGAATGAATTATGGCCATTATGGCTTTTACAATCTTTATTGTCTCCTAAAGATATAGAAGAATTAACAACCATCAAACAAATATACTATCTTTGGAAGGACTATTTTGGGAGAGATGACAACCAAGTTGTAGAGTGGAATTCTAAAACAAGAGAGGTACGTGAAAAAAAAACATGAAGCAAAAGAATAACAATGTTTTGGAATTGGGAGTTACATTTATTCAAAGAACAAATTCTCATTGTTGAATAAATGAAACATGAGTTGGAGAATGGTAGTACAATTGATGTTACAAAACAACGACAAATCAAAGATTTGGAAAAACCTCTTTTGCCAAAGTAATTAAGCAAGATTAATTTTCTTGGCTAGATTCATAATAGTATTTGGACTTTGGAAGAAAAAAAAGTTGAATGGGCGAAAAGAACATGCCTTATTCACTGAAGGAAACTCGATTTAATATACATTGATGAACCTCTAGTGAAAGAATTCATCTACAATTTTCGACATGTTGACCAATACATCAAGTTGAATGGCAAGCATTTCAACCTTGGAGAAGGTGTGCTACAAGTGTTCAAGCTTCCATGGGAAAGAATTGTAGCAAGAAGGAGAAAAGGGTACAACTCAACTATTACAATCTATTTCACAAGAACAAAGCATGAACATGATGTTCTATGCTTTGGATATCTTATTACCAAGGCATCAAGAAAGCAAAAATTGATTCAATTGGAAGCATTGATAGAAATTTTGGCATTTTGACAAGATAACAAATATGTTCTTGGCATTTTGATCTCAATAATTTTTGTCAAAATGAAAATGTCAACTAGGTGATTTGGTTTTCACAAAAGTTGCAAACATTAGTACAAAAAATGAGGTGCAATTCATTGGTTTAAATCATTGTGGGACCTTAAAAGTGAAATAAATTCATTACACTTTAGTGATTTCACCTTGGTTAAAATTATTTCATTCTAAGGTCATTATGTCAACATCATGTTTCACTACTAGTTAACATAGTTCATTATTATAATTTACTATGGTAAATAGGTTTTTTTATGTTGTTTTAAATACCCTAAACTATTTTAAATGTTATATTTATGTTATTTTAGGCTATCTTAAGTTATTTTAAATTATACCCTAAATTATTATAGGCTATTATAAATTATTATACCATAGGTTTATGCCCTAAACTATTATGGATTATTATATTTTAAAGTATCATATGTTATATTTTAACTTATTAAAAGATTTCTACTTTAGGTTATTTTAAATTAACTTTTTAAAATAGCTTTAAGTTGTATTTTATGTTCTTTTATCTTGAGGTATAATAATTTAAAATAACATAAAATAAAATCTAAAATAACTTAAGGCTAAATAATATATTCAAAAAATTACCTATGATAACATAAGGTGAAATAACTTAGGGTATTATAATCTAAAATAACCAATACTAACCTAATGTAAAATAATTTAGTATATGGAAAAACAACCAAAAATAACCTACAATAAAAGAATGTAAATTAACCAAGAATAACTTGGAATAGTTAATATTAAACTATGAAAGAATAATCAATAATAGTTTATAACAAAATAATCAATTATTGCCTATGATAAAATAACAAAAAAATAACCAAGATTAACTTATGGTAAATAGCCTAGAATAACCAATAATAACATACAATAGAATAACCAAAAATAACATATGGTAAATAGCCTAGAATAGCCAATAATAACCTATGATAAAATGACCAAAAATAGCTTATGGTAAATAGCCTAGAATAACCAATAAGAATTTATGGAAAATAACCTAAAATAATTTAAAATAATTCAGGGCAAAATAATTTAAAATAGCCAACAAATAACTTACAATAAAATAACCAATGGTGGTTTATGATAAAATAGCTTACAATAGCCTATGGTAGCCTACAATATAATAACATAAGGTAAAATAACTTTAAATAACTAATAATAAGCTTACAATAAAATAACCAATCATAGTCTATGGTAATCAACAATAACCTATGGCAAAATAACTTAAAATAACCAACAATAGCTTATAATAAAATAGTCAATAATAACCTATGGTAAAATAACGTAAAATAGTCAACAATAGCATGTGATAAAATAACCTAGAATAACCAACAATAGCCTATTATATAATAGCCAAAAATATTTTATGATATAATATCCTAAAATAACCAACAATAGCCTATGTTAAAATAGCCTAAAATAACCAATAATAGTTTATAATATAATAGCCAAAAATATTTTATGATATAATATCCTAAAATAACCAATAGTAGCCTATGTTAAAATAGCCTAAAATAACCAATAATAGTTTATAATATAATAGCCAAAAATAATTTATGATATAATAACCAATAATAGCTTATGATAAAATAACCAAAAATAACATACAATAAATAATGTAACATATCTAACAATAGCCTACAATAAAATAACCAGAAAAACATATAATAAATAGCCTAGAATATTTGATAATAATTTACGATAGAATAACCAAAATAACATATGGTAAATGCTTAGAATAATCAACAAGAGCTTACAATAGGATAACCATAAATAGCCTATGATAAATAACTTACAATATCCAATAATAACCTATGGTAGAATAACCAACAATAGCCTACGATAGAATAGCCAAAAAAAACTTATATAAATAGTCTAAAATAACCAATAATAACCTATAATATAATAGTTAGAAATAGTCTATGATTAATAACTTATAATAGCCAATAATAACCTATGGTAGAATAGCCAACAATAGCTTATGTTAGAATAATTAAAAATAATTTATGATAAATAGTCTAAAATAATTAATAATAGCTTATGATATAGTAGCTAGAAATAGCATGTGATAAATACTTACAATAACCAACAATAGCCTACAATAAAATAGCCAAAAATAACTTATGATAAATAACTTTAAATAGCCAGCAATAATCTACGATAAAATAACCAATAATAACTTAAAATAGCAACAATCCTACAATAATAAAATAACAAAAAATAATGTATGACAAATAGTTTAAAATAGTCAACAATAGCCTACCATAAAATAACCAACAATAGCCTACAATAGAATAGCCTATGGTAGATTGTAAAAAATTGTTAACAATAGCCTAAGGTAAAAAAATGTGCATAATAATATGTGATGACAAAATAATATCATTCATTTAAATAACAATCCGATGTTAAAGACCAAGAAAGTTATTTTGTGAGCATGTGAACATGAGCAAGTGAGCATGAGCAAAAAATGATATTCCAAAATATATTTTCCATGTGTCATCAAAATATTCCTTGACAGATCCATCCACTATGGCAGAATATTTTTTGACAAAAACACACATGGTAAAATATTCTTTAACACAATCCTACATGGTGAAATATTCTTTAACAAGAAAGAATATTATGAAGCATATTCCTCAAATAATGAAATAATTCGCCATGTGGACACCCGACAACAATTTGAATACAAAATTTTACAAAAGTTTGTGCCCCATATGTTGAAGCACATAAAGGTTTTTTGGCGAAATGTTTAACACATCTTGTCCCCTATAATTCCAAAGGATGCATATATAATAGCCATTTAGTCCATGGAACTCCAAAGGATGCATAATCAGTGCCATTTAGTCCCTAGAACTCTAAAGGACACATAGATAATAGCCATTTAGACCCTGTAGTCTAAAGGACGCATATACAATAACCAATTAGACCCTAGAACTCCAATGGACACATATACAATACCCATGCAACCCTTGGAACTCCAAAGATCAATTACTTGGACCAATTCAAGGAAGTCCAAAGATCATTACTTGTTCCCACCATGTTGACCAGTTTGACCACGTTCACTATAGTCAACTTTGACCATCGATATGATAATGACATATGTTGATTACGTCAACCAATTGGTAGGTATAATTATGTATAATACAATAACATTTTATATGGTTGTATCTATGATTATACAATTCATGTACAAACCATATGTATACGATATATAAAATCAAAAATTAAATTAAATGAATAACTATTTTGTAAAATCAATATTCAAGAGTATATTAAAATATTAATATAATAATTTTTTAAATAATATACATAATTTTATTATATACAAAAATTATATATATATAATGTAAATAATATTATGTAGTTGTAGGTGAAGTCGCAATGGTGGTTATGACTATGACCATCTTAGCGACTAATGGCATTTACGGCTAGTTTTGTAGTTGTAAATGCCATGTTTTGGTGTTGTGTCAAGACTATGAACCTTGACACTTTTGAAGATAGAAACACCAAGGTTCATCATAGTGTTATTATAAAGCTTCTTGGCCTCCACTTCCAACTACAATGAAAACATTAAAAAAAATCCATGAGGATAAACAACCAATGCAAATAACACGGAAAGATTCTTAATGTACCATCAAAAGAGAACCAACATGGTACCTGAAACCAAAACATTGTCTTGTGGAGCCATTTTTCAAAAAATAACATTTGACAACCTAACCTTGGGGAACTTTTGAACTTCCTTCAGAACCAGGGATGAACTAGTTCCATTGTTTTAGCTAAAAAACCTTCTATTCATTGCTCACTTGTGAAGACATAAAGAGCTGCAACTTCTTTGTCATCATTTCATGATCATGATTCATGTTATAATGAACTTATATTTTTTGGAAGAATTAAGCGCCAAGTGCAAGGTCACAAATAGGTAGCCTTTTATGGAACACAATCATGTGTTCATTTTGAACATTCTTTCCATAGCTTTATTACTCAAGGAAACCAACATTTCTAGGTCACAAAAAGCGAGATTTGGAACATATACATAGTACAAACAATGGGCAGTGTCAATAGTCGCTGCCAGCTCCTTTTGCAAAAAGTTATGGCTCAAAATCAAATGGAATTATTCTAAAAAAAGGAGTTCCTTTGAGAGAAGATGTAGAAATTTTACCTTATACATGTATTAAAAAAATGCCTTCTGTGTGAAGCTATACTAAATTATCTTGATTTTATTTTCGCATTTCTTATATTTGGCATTAGGAATGACCTCCTTGAATTGATGAAATGGAATCACCATGATTGATTGAATGTGAAGAAGTCATGAACCAGTGAAGGCTTCACGTGGTCCATCTCAATGAACCCACCAAAAAAATAATTGTTAATCACCAACATGAGACTATTTGACATGTGTGGAAATAAGAAGTAGTGATAATGGAATCTCATTTGTTTATGTCAATCATAGTTGTGAGGAGTTCAACTAGGCCATTTGTGGTATTTAGAACAAAGGAATGACCTTCACATGCCATTTTGGCTCATTGGGATGGTTCAAATCAATGTATGGCTTCCAAGCCTAAAAACAATGATTGTTGTCCTAGACGTGGAACATCTTTCTAAATAGCTAGCACAGATTTGGATCCTCCACTAGGAACTTTTGAAACTTCAAATTCTTTTCCTTCCAAAGATAACTCCAAGTATTGCAATAGGTGCTCACCTTTTCGGGTGTAAACATGGTAAAGTATGCCAATTGGTTATCCCTACCAACAAGTAAAAGTAGATTTGGAATCTTTTGCATTTTAAGCATTTTAGTCATGCCATAAATTTTGGGAGGACCCTATCACATTAAATAGACCATATACGGTCATTCTTAATGTATGTTATTACTCTCACTAATTTATTTAATTATTGCAAGTTTATTACTTTGGTTGATATTACACATTTTCCAAATCAAGCAATTCAAATTATGTGTTACTAATGTTTGAACCATTATGCACCTTGATACACATTTTTTGGAATTTGAACTTTTGGATTATGATAATGTGAAACCCTTCAAAAGTAAAATTTTCATAAATTTAAAATTGGTATCCAAACACGTTTTTTGATATGATACTAAAATGCATTGCATGTGCTTAATTGATTAAATCATGCCCCAAACCCTTTCAAAATGCAACATATGAGTGAAATTTCCAAATTAAATTTTTTTGACCTACTTTCAATCTACTTTATCACGATGGGACAAATTAGCAAATTTTGCAAAGTAGATTGAAAGTAGGTTTTTAAAAAGGTTGATACAACTTTTGAAACTTTCAAAAATTTTGACACATCACATTTGATGCCTTCATGTAGTTCAAAAGGACAATTTCATAAGGCATCACCTATTTTCTAATCTACTTATCACAAATTTGTGTTTTTTTACCTGTGAGGATTATTTTTTTTGTATACTTTAGCATGCTTTCACCCTTCCAGTTTTGTGAGGAAATGTAGAATGCCCTCTCATTTGCTTAATAACTTGTAAAGAATGCGGCTTGTTCGATCTTCAACACATTGATATTTAATGCTAGCCTAACAATTAGCATGGTTAGGAGGCGACACAATGGGATACTTATCTTGGCTTTGTTCTTTAAGAGGATTTTGTACTTGTCCAAAACCTTCAAAGTCTTCAGCTTATTCTGATGTTGTATCATTTCTATGGTTTTCTAGTAGTTGGACTCCCCCCATGGAAACACAAATGGGAGTTAGATGTCTGAAATGAGTTTTGAGTCATATAGGTGCAACAATTCAAATGTAACATTGACCAACAAAGTATTAGAATGTCAATGCCAAAAAAATGAAATAACTAGGGATATTATTAGAGGACATGATACTAAAAGGTGTAAATTGATACACACAAAAGAAGATTTATAAGTACCATTCAATGTATGTTTGTGAACATTTGTTCTAATAGTTGGTGTTGACCATTAATAGAAAGAACTTATGAATTCTCAAAAAACAAATGATGTATCTTATGATGAAATGCTAACGAAACTAATCCTCATATAATGTAGACAAATCTCCCTATAGTCAATGTTTCAGCTTTACTTGTAGCAAAAGACATGAAAAGAATGTATAAGTCAAAACTAATGAAATTCTTTTCAACATAACCATATATTCGATAGGATATCTCTTATAGTCGGCACTAATTATAGGGTGGCTATGAAGTCCAAGAAACAAGAAAATTGGAACTCAGATAAAACTATTATAATGTAAAGATTTTTTTTGAAAAGAATACTTTCAATTTCAATAAACCTTATAGTTAGTGCCGACCATAAGGGGAGGGAAGAAAAAGAATTTAATCAAATAGAATCTACAATTGTTCTACAATTGTAGCTCAATTACTAGCACTTTAAAGCAACATCCATTGCATCATAACTTGGTTTCAAAGTTTGATCATGTACAACTTAATCAACTCTGACCATAAAAAAAACTTAAAGGTTTGCTACATTTTCCAGTTCATTCCCTATGGTTAGTACCAACCATAATTGATTATTTAAAATAAGATACATGTGGATTCTCCAATAAAGGAACAACTTGTTGAAGTTTTCTCAAATAAAAATCCACCTTCCCCTATGATCAACGCCAACCATAGGATTCAAGAAGAGATTCAAGACGTGAAAGCATTTTTAAAATCACCAAAACGTTCACGACATTCCAAAATAGAGTACATTTTCCCCTATGGGTGTTTCCATGGTACGGTGTACACAAAATCTTGTCACAATGTTGCAATTTTCAATACCCCCAATGTTTTCAAGTGACTTGTTACCTAGTTGAAGAATATTTAGTTATGCAAATGTGCATTTAATGATGGTTCATGTTTTAATCTACCATTATGTTGTGAAATTAATGTACAAAAAACTAATACAATTGTCCTTTGGAGTACATTTGTAAATTGTAATCAATCGTAACATACTACACTACAATGCAAAAGGACTCCAAAATACTACTTCAAATAGGAATTTTTTAATGACAATTTTCACATGCACTTACAAAAGAATGAAGAACAATCTTCTTCAATAATTCACATAAATTTATAAGGTATTTAAATATTCACCAACATTGAAGTTTATAATGTTCATTAGTACATTTAAGGACTAAACGGATCCACTTTTTCCAATTTTTTTGTTTGGGATTATTTGTATGATTGACCTGCACTTGCGAACTATGATATTTTGAAGAAATGGATTGGGTAAATTAGGTTATAGGAAACCTAATCTAGTTGTTACATTGTGTACTTTACATATTAGCATATTATATGTACGTTTATGCTACCACAACAAACCTTGACTGTTCAATGAGATTAATTTGACCATTGATTAGTCGAATAGATGAATGGTTGATCTTCAAAGCAGGTTTTGCTTGTCAAAAAAAGGTTTATCCAAAGGAGAGTGGGACAAGGTTAGGTTATGAGAAGGACGGAAAATTTATTCTAGTGGGACAAGTTTACAATGGTATGAAACTTGACTCCGAGCGGGACGAGTGCTAATTGCCCTTGGAAGAGCCACACTGCATCGTTTCCCTTGAACAGTAAGGCGAAATTATTGTATGGTGGGGCAAGGTGCAATTGCTACAAGTTGTGACTCCGAACAAGACATGTGCTAAGTGGGAGGGGAGAATGACAATCCATTGTATTACTTGAATCGTAATAAGATTTTGAAGTTTGTAGCAACGCATTCTAATTTTGAAGGCATGTTCTCTTGGAAAAACTTGATGTTTATTTTTTTCAAGAATCCTTGCAATTTGTCAAAGTTTCCAATTTCTAGGCAATGAAACTTTAGGGTTCAACAACATTATCGTTGACAACCAAGTTAGGTATGTTTGTGTATTAGCAGTTTTATGGGAAACACCAGGGACTAGCAAAGAAGGGTTGGGATGGTTTGCCCATGTCCAACTTGTAAAAAAATCACCACTAAAATTACAAGTTTTTCAAACGTTCCAAGTTGACTAACTAATCATTTTTTACCAATGGACATGTCCATTTTGATTAAAGGTTCAAGGCATGTATTTTTTGACTAACCAACTGGACTAAAGTGATTTATTTAGTCAATACATTTAGTCAAGTTGAACAACCCTAATCAAAATGATGAATGGGTTTTAGTCAAATTAAACATTTGATCAAATTAAACATAAGAAATTGATATCAATGATAAAAATGACCAATGTTCTCTAGTCAAAGGGAACATCTTAAATGCCAATTACATACCTACAATTTCATAACCTACTTACCTACCAACCCACCCACCTACCTACCTAAACATACTACCTATTTACCTACCCACTGACCCATCCGCCTATCTAGGTGTATTACCTACCTATTTACCTATCTACCCACCCACCCACCTACCTACCTATCCACCCACCTACCTACTTATCCACCCATTCACCTACCTACCCACATATTAACTACATACCTACCCACTCACTCACCTAAATGTACTACTTGCCTACTTGCCCACCTACCCACCCACCCGCCCAACTATCATGTCCTGTAACATACCTACTTAGTTGATTATCATCTTATAACCAACCTATGTTTATGTACCTCCAATCTACCTACTTAAAATAATTTTCTATGTTACCTACTTTCCTATCTACTAAATAATTATATGTCATCCAAATACCTATAACCTACCTCCTACCTCCCATCCACCATGGCTTTATAAATTATCTACCTATTTGTTTAGCATTATACAACCTACTTAACACTACTAAAAAATGGCCATTTTGCAATTGGTCCATGCGACTAATTTTTAGTTGCAAGTGACATTTGCAACTAAAATCTCAATAGTCATGTTGGACAAGTCGCATTGACACTAGTCACAAACGATAACAAATTTTGGATGAAAAAAAAGTCAACAAAACACACTTCATCCTTTGACTAATCATATACATATTGTCATTTGCAAATAAAATCCAATTTTTTAGCAAACAACAGGAACAAGTTACGTGTTGCCACGTGTCCCAACTGTTAATAATTTAAAATATTATATTATTATTTTGAAATAATCTAAGACATTTAGTTTTTATGTTTGGATGGTTTAAATTATGACACGTGGTGTAATAGAAATTTGCCACATGACATATTAATTGAAAATTTCCAAATTATATTTAAATCAATATTTAGGTATGTAGGTTGAACTAGGTACCTACCTACCTATATACCTACTTACCCATTTAGGCTAAACATCTATCTAGATAATACCTATTTACCTACCTAGGCCAAATACCTACTTAGGTAGGTAGGGAGGTTAAAAAGTAGGTAGTTAGGTGTAAGCACATGACTATTTTTATTTTATTTTGGGTTAAGTCTGTTTTATTAAGTCATCCCATATGCTCATTTTTTAAAATATGAAAATGTGAGACAAAACACCTTGTTTATATACTTTTCAAGATGAAAATGAAGCCAAAACATATGGGATAAAAATTTCAGTTATAAGTAATTAAATTTTTTATCCCATATGTTTTGGCTTTCATTCTCATCTTGAAAAGTATATAAACAAGTGCATAAATGATATTAACTAGCTAACTAATTAACTAATAAAATTATTAATTATTTAATGAATAAAATATAAAATATTACAAAATAAACTTGCTAATTGATTAATTAGCAACTAAACTAAAAACTAATTGATTCACTTTATAAACTATCCAATTAGCCAATTATTTATAATAATAATCATTAATATCTTATGATTATTCAATTAATTATATTATTAAATATTACATAATTTATTAGCTAGATAAAATATAATAATATTTAATCATATAGATAAACTATAATAATCTATCAACCAATTTAATTAACTAGTAATTGGCTAATATTGAAATAATTAGCTATTTATTAATAACTAATAAATTATTATTTTGTAACCAAATAAATTGATATAATAACTGAAATATTCAGTATTTAATAATTATTAAGTATTAATTATAAATATTGAGTACTAATTTTAAAATATTTGATAATATAATTAAAAATTATCCCAGGCTAATTATTTTATTTATTCTATTTTTATTAATCATATTATTACTTTACTCATTAAAGTTATTTATGAACTATTACAATAAATATTTTATATATTTTTAATAAGTATATTTTTCCTTTGGAAATAATTTTTTCATTTGTATAATAAATTATTAAATTTCCATTCTAACTAGTACATTAATTATTATAAAATAATAAAACTGAAATATATATATATATCATTAATTTATTATAATAATTAAATAATTAATGATTAATAATTAGAAATATAAAAACTTAAAAATATATATCAATATATATTAATAATTATTATATTAATCTAATAATACTTCATAATTGATTACTTATAATAATAATAATAATGTATTTTGTAACTAGCATAGGTTAGCTATTTTATTATTATTATGTCACTTGTTGAAAGTATTATGTTTATTTTAATTAATTTTTCGCTTTTAATAAATAAAAATTTAAATTAAAAAATACATTAGTCATTTGAAAATAATTTAATAATTATATATTAATATATTAAATTTTTTATTACATGTAATCAATATAAATATATAATATAATATTGATACAAATAATAATAAATGTCATTTGTAATACTTTTAAGAAATATAACAAAATGGTTTAGATAATTGTTTAATATGGGCATAATATAGTTAGCAAATATCTTACATAAAAAATTTAATATATTCAAAATATACACTATTTAATGTAACCATAATATCAAAACCATTTATGCTAATAATAATACTTGAATATGGTTGTTCATATAAATTCAAAATATACATTTATAAATCCTAATACACCCAAATATATTCCTTAAGATTCACCAAATACACCTTTGCATAGTCATAAGGTTATAATTGTTGAGAATTCAAGCTCAATTAGTTAGGTTCCATTACTTACTAGAATAGGAAAGTAATTAAGTTACTTTCACAAGGTTGAATTACTTTCTTTACTTATATTAGTTTGGTTATTTGTGATTTGGTTATATTTTCTTCATTACACAAGTTTGTGTATTTCATGTGACAAGAACTTTGAGGAGTTCTTGATGTTATGTTTCGTGTTATGAGCATCATGTTGTAGTTTCCTTTCAATAAAGATTTATGTTTGCACTTGAGTAGACCTCCTATTTGTTAACATGGTATCAGAGCTTAAGTTGTTGAATGAAAAAGTTGAAAGACATTTAAAATTAAAAAGTCTTTAGAACTAAAGCTTGAGAGTCTATAGTAATATCATAGGAGTTTGTCAAGTGCAAAAGAGAAAAGGGGAAAAGAAAGAATGTGAAAAAAAAAAAAAAAAAAAAAGGAAAGGAGAAAAAAAAAACAAGGTTGGGAAAGAAAAATTTTAAAATATAAATTTAAATACAATTCCATAAAAGTGTTGTGTTGTCAAAGCATGTTTTTATTTTAGCGCATGCTTTGCAACAAAAAAAATATTTTTTATTGATAAACGTTTTTAAACTTAAATAGAGTTTTCGCCTCTAAACCCCCCATAAATAAATTTAGAAATAAATTTTTG
>Ga0116231_10008635_pt1 | contig 17753 bp, 20 predicted proteins | sample S1TSphgellanicum_2_FD_89695 | JGI IMG/M metagenome (GOLD analysis project Ga0116231, IMG submission 89695) | Host-associated microbial communities from peat moss isolated from Minnesota, USA - S1T2_Fd - Sphagnum magellanicum MG | ecosystem: Host-associated > Plants > Peat moss > Unclassified...
AAAAAAAAAAAAAAAAAAAAATATTTGTTTTAAATGGGGATTTAAATTAAAATTAAAAAAAAATTTTAAAAAATTTTAATTTTTTTTTTTTTTTTTTTTTTTGATTGCATTCAACCAATCATTATTGTTGTTATGTGTATTATAACTATATATATTTTTGAACCTTGAGTTCCAACATTTTATATCCATATGTAATAAAATTTCATTATTTTGTGCATGTTTACACCACAAATTTAACATCTCGCAATTTAGTAATGAAAATCATGCAAAATTTGTTCATTCATAATTTGTACATTTCACACATTAATATCGTGCATTGAAAACACATTTGATACACATTTATAGAAAGATGCAAAATTTGTGTGACATTTGTTCATCCATAATTCATATGTTTCACACATTGATATCATGCATTGAAAACATGTTTTATACATAGATTTATAGAAAGATGCAAAATTTGTGTGATATTTGTTCATTCATAGGTTCATACTTCATTTGCCAACACATTTATCCATGTGTCAAACATGTTTTCAATGCATGACATTCGTGTGTAAAATTTACAAACTTATAAATGAATGACTTTCACACGATTTTTCATTTTTAATTCATCATATGTTAAATTTGTGATGTAAAGCTTGATAGAGGGGTTGGGGAATGAAAAAAGGGCCCAAAAAAAGACACTTTATGAATATCTTTATTGTTATCGTTTTTTTAATGGTTTTGGATAACTCTTATGTGGATAGGTTGTACCATTTTTATCTTAGGTCCATTGGTGAAGTTGATCCCAAGGTTTTATGTTCGTAGAAATATGTTGAAATGATATTCATGTATGTGAACCATGGTTACAAGTGGGGATGAAAATATTTTTACATGGTTAGTTGTTGTTAAGGTTGAATTTAGGAGCATGCCATGAACCACTTGAGAAATTATTTGAACTGCTCTACAAAAGCAAACCCCATGATATGGGATTCTTCATTTCTTATTGGTATAGTTGGGTGAAATCTTTCAATGGTCTTTGAAACATTAACCATGTGTTTGAAGTTCAAGCCATTTGTTATGGAAGAGGAGATGTCATGAAGTCCATCAAGCATTTGTACACTTGAAATGTTTGCAATTGATTTTGCATGTGCATCAACTTCCATAATGAGACCTCAACTTATTTTCAATCAATCAACGGCCTAGTTGGTGCAATTCACTAATGTTGATACTTGTTTTTTAGGTATCCCTCAGTTCAATCATGCTTGCCTAAGTAGGCCATTGCTATTGGTAGTTTTGAAATCTTACAACCAATTTCCGTTGAGGTATGTGCAAAATGTGCTTTGGTGTTTTGTCTTTCTTGATAAGCATTTATTGTAGAGAAGGGAGGGAATGATATTTTCATGAGGATGCAATTGTGTATCAAAATAATGGTTTTTCAAGGGTGACATTGTAAATGTATTTTCTCCAATTCTCCCCATTTTTTTCTCATTATGACTAGATTTTTTTCTTATTGAATGTATTTGAATTGAATATTGGATAAGTAATGCAAATGGCACTACTAAGTTGATCAATCTTAGACTTTGAAACTAGTTTCATTAGATATGATAGAATGTTATGGATGTGATGTCCAAGGGCTTGGTTAAATGTTTTGAAACATTCACTTTGAATGAAAACACATAGCAAAAAAGAAAATCATTTGGCTACTTATGAATGTGTTTCAACACTTCAACAAAAGACACAAACCAAAAAAATAAAATTTAACTCGATTCTCATAGGAACACAAAATAAATTGAAAAAAAAACTTAATTAGATAATAAAATACCATGAAAAGAAAATTAAGTGACTATATTATCACAATCATCTACAATACACATTTGTAATTAAATTACCCAATTCAATGTCCATTTTGTTAATGCACTTAAATAATTTACCACAATGAAATGAAAAGTCACAATAGAACTATAGTGTTGTAATTGTGATAAATAAGTTATAATAATTGCTCTACCTTTAATATATAATCACAATTAAGTACCATAACTATTATAAAAAATAACAACACTCAAACTATTATTTAGTGGAAAAGATTGCATTACCCTAATAAGCTACCATAAGTAAAATACCATCAAAGAAAAAAAATTAACATTTTTTTTTTGACAATCAATCAAACCTTAAATAAGTTGAAAATTTTCACTTTCATGTGACCAGATTTAAGAAGAATTACATAAGAAGTAAATTACCTCGATTACTATACATAAATGATTGTAACCAAAGACATTTTTAAATTGAGTTCAAGTAAATAAATCGAATTATATTTTTTACTTCTACATAAACTCGAACATGGCCAAGGAAAAGAACTTTGACTTAATCCAAGGTTATATGGTGTCAATTCAAAAAGTCTATGATTAGATATAATTCATATTGTATTGAAATATCCAAGTATTATGATTCCACTTGCACTAAAGGCAAAGGTAAATTAATCTTTAATCTGATGTTTATAATCATTCTAATTTTTGTAAATATTATCATTTTTATTGTTATTTATTATCATTTTTTTAAATGCAAAAGCTTATATTTAGCTTCACATCAAAATGAATGTTTTGTAAAATGCAAGTGAGAATGAAGTAAGAGTCATGGTAAAGACAGCAAAGGTTTCTCGATTTATAATTATTTTTATAAAATAAAATAGAACAATAAATGTTGTGCAGCCAGACTCTGTTACTTTCACGTGATGTGGTCTCTTGGAATGCCATACTTGGAGGATGTGCCATGCATGACCATGGTAAGGAAACTCTTCAACAGAAAGGATGTGTGAAGGTGGTGTGCAGCCAGATGATATCACTTTTGTTTTTCTTCTGTCAGCTTGTAGCCACGCAGGTTTGGTGGATGAAGGCATGCACTGTTATGCTTCAACGTCACAGTTTACACGATTTGTGCAAAATTGGAAGATTGCACGTGCATGGTTGATCTTCTTGGCCATGCTAGCGATTTTGAGGTCGTGAATATGATCAAGCAAATGCCTGGTAAAACATACGCAGCTGCGTATAAGGCATTGCCGGGCACTTGCAGAATTCATGGTAACGTGGAGATGGGAGAAGGTGTTGCTAAACAAGCAGCTCTTTTCTGGGGAGTTCCATTGTGGACATGTATGCAAAGTGTGTGAGTAGAGAGACCTGATCCTGTAAGAGTATTCAACAAGATGCCTTCACATGATATTTTGTCTTGGACTGGCATGGTTCAATGATGTTCCATGCATGGCCATGGTAAGAAGCTCTTGAACATTTTGAACAGTTGTGTTATAAAGGTGTGGAAGCACATAGTGCTACTTTTATTTGTCCTGTCAGCTCATAGCCATGCAGGCCTGGTGGATGAACACTTCAGCTACTTTGATTCTATGGGCTCAGTCTACAGTACATGATGACAGTTGAACACAACACTGCTTGACCTGCTTGGTTGTGCTGGCCATCTGCAAGTTGCAGAGGATTTGATCAATTGATGCCCTATGTGGAGGGCTTTGCTTGGTGCTTGCAGAATTCATGGTAATGTGGAGATGAAAGAAATGGTCACTAAACAAGTTCTTCAAGTGGACCTTGATAATGCTTCAGGATATGTACTGCTGGGAACTGGGTTCTGAGTGCAAGTATTCAACATCAGAGAATGGAAAGGAGCACAAAGAAACAGCCAGAAAGTGAATGATAAGGTGCATACATTTCTAGTTAACCATTAAAACTAACCCAAATGCTTGAAATCCATGCAGCACTGACAAATGATGCAGGGTATGTTCCAGATATGAAGTCTCTGCTACATGGTGTGGAGGGAGTGCTTGTACTTCAAGAATACTTGTGAAGGCAACAGCATTCCCACCAAGTTCTTTCACCATTTTGGCCTGTAGTACCTGTCTCCAGTTTCAGTTACAGTCTGCAGCACAGTAGTCTTTGTTGTGAGCACAACTCCCAAGCTTCACTTTGTATGCCCAGTCTTTCCCAACACAGCTAGATCCTTAGCTCAGATTTTGTATCCTGGTAAGCTTTGGAAGATTCCATGTTTTCCTCAGGGCAGTGCTTCTCTTTAGGCATGTGGTTTTAGAGCTCCAGATGTGAATGCTTTTGTCATTCTGTAGAAAACTTTTAAAAGATTTGCAGCCTTCTTAAAGACTCTGTACCTCTGGGTGGCATGCTTCTTCCTGAGCATGCTCACAGCTGGTCTACACTACTTGAGGCTAGAATATTAGAAAGGTTGAAGCTTCTGCAGTATAAGTCACTTCTCTTTGCAGTCCCACTTTTTCTCAAGACATCCTACAAGGAATTTCCCATCCACCCTTCTCCTTGAGGTTAAATGTATGTGTTAAATTGCCTGTGAGACTCATGAAGTAGATGTACTTTTTCTTTCACAAAAGTAGGAAGGCATGTCTCCCTACAAACTCAATTTATTTGCATCATCCTTGACACAAGAACCTTCAATGAATTACCAGACTGATTGAACTGCTTGAAAATCAGCTGAAGCCAACAACACCACACAAATTCTCAATCCAAGACACTAGTGCAAGATGATGAAATGCTTTGTTAGTCAGCATAAAAGAACAAGCCACTGTGCAGAAGAATGTCGAACTGCAATGCTTATGCAATGCAGAACATTAACAGTAAATTTTTTGCTGAAGTCGGTAACACCAAACATCTGACAAATTTGTGTGCAGAAAGGTGTTATGGGCTCCAGCAGATGTGTGGCAATGAATTAAAGTGGATATTCCTTCTGCAGAGCTTCCAGGTCTCGCCTTTCACATGCATCCATCAAGTCAGGCCGTGATGCACAACTGCAACATATATACACACCACATCAGATCAGGCATATGATCACAGAAAGGGTGAAATGTGTAGGAGTAGGGGTCAAAATAACTAGTCAGGTGTCTTAACTTTCCCATGCATGCAGTGATTCTGGGTAATAAGAGAATACAAAAATTGTGGAGTGCTATTTGAAGACATCTATGAGATTGCAGAGAAAACTCCACAATGCTTTGTACTTTCCAGACAAGGCATTTACCTGAGTGAAATACGCAGGTATTGCCAAGCATTATCTGCTTTTGGATTCATTGCCAAGGCCCGAACATAATATCGAATAGACTCTTCATACTGACCCTGCCACCATGCAATTTTGTGCACACAATAAGTAAAGACTAACGAGGTGGATTCCTTTCATTGTATTGAAGATTGAGTTCAGTAACACACACAAACTCCCTTGTTTTACAGATGAGAGACTGAAGTGATGTACCTGATTGGCATAGCCAATGCCCATATTAGACCATGCTCGCACATAGTTAGGTTTTAGATCCAGTGCCTGCAGCATAATTTCACAAAACCTGGTCAAACTCACTGGGAGATGCCAGACACCCCTCTGTTTAGGTCAACACCATCAGATAATGACCTAAAACTCCCAGCATGAAGATGTGTACTGGATCTGACGTCCAGTCCAGACACAAAAGTGCCAGAAGAATAATCCTGGCAGGAAAACCAATAAGGACTTTATGTTTGAAGGATAAACCTCTTGGTAGGCATAAATAGCATCGGCACTACGAGCACTGTTCGCCTGAGTGGCACCAAGCTTGTTCCATAGGGAGTAATCACGAGGCTTTAGTTGTAGGGCTGTTTGAAATGATGCAATTGCCTTATCATAGTCACGTGAGAGATTGTAAAGCACCCCTAACACTGTGTGCACATCTCCATCCTCTGGAGCCATTTGTGCTGCCTCATTGAATAGATTAGCAACCTACATAAAAGTCAATTTGAGGTCACCTGTCCTCATCAGTTCCCATCCACACAATGAAAAACAAGATAGGCTACCCAATGATTGCATTTATTGGACAAAATTCACCATATTGATAGGAGCAACCAAAAACCAGATACAAATTAAACTTTTGCAATTCAGCTCATCCAAAATGGAGGCAGTTCCAAGACAACAATTGAGCATTCTCACCTCTGCATGGTTAAGGCGATCCACAACATCATGAGGAACCAGCATCCCATACTTGGGATGGTGCTGTAACCATCCTCTCAAATAACGCAAAGCTTCTTGCTGCTCCAATTCTGCGTACACAACATATTGCTCTCCTCAGCCATTTCCATCAGCTAATAACTCACTTTTCACACACTTCATGGTCAGCATCACAGCACATGCCGATAAGCTCTGAGAATGGGAACAGGGATGACCACAGATGTGTGAATGATAGAGCAAGAAAGAGAAAGTACTTCTGTTGTGCTTGGCCATTTGCTTACAAGCATAAGACCCCATGAAACAAATAAGCCTTCTGGAGAGCATTTTGTGAAGTTAGCACTGAGCACAGTAGTGAGAGAGTTATTTGACTTCATAAAACTTTGAATGCCTTAGGTTTGTGAGTAGGGTCCCTGGTCCTTGCCACCATCCTGCAGGGAGAAAATGTCCATTGATAGCTAACAGAGCCAGCAAGTGAAGACAGCAGAGAGAAGGATGAAGAGACATACCATTGGTGTGGCTGACTCCAAGGGCAAGCAGGACCTCTAAGTTTGAAGGATCAGCATCCCTTGCTTTTACCATAGAAGCAATTGCCTTCACCCCACCAGAACCCCACAAATGAGGCCTCATAAACTATATGAAGAATAGCTTTAAAAAAAGTGCTGCACAGAAACTGGAAATGCCCAAGCACAGCAGCATATCCTACTTTGAGTCAGATTCACAATGATTGCCATCACTGACTCTCCTAACTTTGTAATTGTCGAGTAGAAATAGGGGAATTTTGTAATGTACTCTCATAAATAAACAGAAGATACAACTAGACAGGAACTAAGATAAAATCATGAAGGTAACACACCTGGCGATCATCATCATTCTCGGCATGTGTGATGCCCAGTAAGCGCCATCCTTCAGAATTGTCAGGGTTCTTCAGCACCTCAGCTTCCAAGGCCAGAACAGCCTCACTAAGCAATCCTCTCCTAAATAGGTCCTGGCCCTCCTTCAGAGGATTGGGATGACCCACATATGGATTTTGATCTGCAAATTGGTACACAAACCTAGATGATGCTGGTACCCTCTGCTCCCCCTTCACTTGCTCCTCCACAAATCTGCAATAAATGAAAGTTATTAGTAAACCCTGCTTAGTAAGTCACCAAGTCAAGTGAACAGTCTCAGATTAAAGAACCACAACCAAAGCACTAAAACTGAACCATATGAATATTTATGGCTGTTCCCGACACAACTCTGGCATTTGAGATGTCCAACAACTTCAACAAGGAATGGGAACCTTAAGAATGAATGACACTGATACTGCAAACCATCACCTAAAGGCTGTGATGGCATCAGGAGAGGGGGGCCTACTTGTCATATGATTCTAACCAACTAGAATTTGATTCATCACCAAAGGCACCCTTAGCCACGTGGTCCCCAAACTCATCAGCCCAATCTCTCACTCCCAGCCTAGAAAACTCATCAACCCAGTCATCACTGGTTGACACAGCCTCATGCCTTGTCCTTCCAAAATCTTCAGCCCAAGTGTCCCCACGATGCATATGCTGCAAAAGCAAGAAATAACAGTCTTACGAATGTCCTTCAGTTCAAACGAGGGAGTAAACTGGATAGGTTTCCACTATTGGCCTACCAACTAAGGTCTCACTTTGGATGATCACTTGGATCAAATGTTAGCACCCATAGCCCACAGTCATCCATAGAGTGCAAACTGTGAAACTCAATTACCAATAATTTATTTGGCTCCCACAACAATCATGAGCAAATGAATAGCAGTGATACTATTTAAGACTCATTAAGCAGAAGAGAGAAATGAAACCTCTCCAGCTGTGAATTCAGCAGCCCAGGTTTCTGGTGGGGCAGTATGTTGCTGTTGAAACTCATCTGCCCAACTGTTGGATAGCTGATTAGCAACACCAGGCTTCACCTGGTTGTCATCCACTATAAGTTCCCCTCGGCTCATCTTCGACACAAATTGTAAAAACTTCGAATTCTGTTACAAGGAAAAACATCAGAGCGGTTGGTGCAAGGAAACTTGTGCCTTTAGCACAATCAAGGATACACAAGTAAATATAGTGACTTAGTCAGATTGGCCCTCCTGATTAGTTCTAAAAAGCTACCCCTTATATTGGAAACATTGCCATCAAGACTCACCTGAAACTTGGGATCTTGATTCTGCGAGAGAGTTTGGACAAGAGCATGGGTTGGCTCCATTGCATTCAAGTTGCCCATTCCCCCATGACTAAACCGTGCCCTTGCTGCTATCTGACCTTGTTGCTGAAAACACACAGCAACATAAGCATGTCAGCTACTAGAAAAGACTTCAACACTGGAGCTGGTGTGACTTAAGTCTCCTTCTCTATGCCATAGGTACTGCCTATTCTGAGGTTTGCTATAGTTTGGTTGCAGCACCAGGATTCCTGGGAACTCAATGATCAGTCCTTTTTTCTGGGCCAAGGTGCTTTATTTAGCTTTCGGATAGAAGCTAATGCACTAGCGCCAAAACAATTGCAATTTCCACATTAGTTTCACAATAAGATCCATGGCTTCATGGACATATTTTCACTTGCTGCAATGCTCTTCCTGATAAACTAGAGAATTGTGCTGAAAGATTGACCCTCCAAACAGACCCACGCATAGGAATAGGACCAAGGCAAAGCTGTTCAGCAGAGGAATGATTTTCATCCTGGAAAACAATAGTGAAGATACTTCAAAATGTCTGACAACCCTCATGGTAGGATAAGAACTTTGAGAAAACAAGTAACAGACACTTGGCCACCAGAACTCTGTTGTGTCAATCAACTTTCTGCAGCAAAGTTTCTGTAGTTGACCAAGCACAACCCTAAAACTTGTTTAGTTTTGTCTAGTCCAGTTTAAGAGGAAAGAGTGACCAAATCTGTTTCAGCTGATACTAACAATAGTTATTCCTTCTTCATGTGTTGGCCTGTTTGATCATGACCGAGAATGCTCAAATGTGAAAAAGAACCTGCTGAAATTGTTGAGCCCATTGATCACCATCCTGCTGATAGTGGAACTCATCTACCCAGCTAGGTGCTGTTTGGGGGCCATATTGACTTTGAAAATCATCAGCCCACTGGTCTGGGAGAGAAACAAGGGGTCGGTGTCCAATCTGTCTTTGCTGCACAGGAGTGCTCTGAGCATAACCCTCCTTCCATAACTGCTCAAACTCTGAGAGCTGGCCAGCTAATGGCCCCTGAGTTCGAAGATTGCCTTCTATGTCCAATGATTGCAATAGGGCATTCACCTGTTACACACAGATGCCATCTTACTGAATGGATAGAGTGGTATTTATCTATGAGATTGCAAAGGAAACTCTACAAATGCACTTTGAAGGGGCAACTGTTGTGACAGCTTCAGCAAAACAACACAAACACAAAAAGAATGAGTGCAGTCATAACCTTGTGTGTCATTCACAAAGTATCAGACCATCACCTTCATCATGAATGGCAGCAACTAGCTGCCCTTAATCCCCATTGACTTCATCAGCTCTCAGTAGTGGGAGCATATAAGTATATAACAATCTGTGTCCTGAGTTTCTGTTGCATTTCCAGAGCTGATGAGAAGACTTGGTCATTATGTCAGCTAGCACTCAAGAGACATGGCTAACAAAGGAAGTCAATAGTATCCTCATTCAAGTTGCAAAAAGGTTGCAAATGTAAGCTTCATTTCATTTTAGCAGGTTGCTTTAAAAGCAAGCATCTAAGCCTAAAGCACAGAGAGACAAAAATATAGGGTAGTGTTTGGTCCTCCTGCACCCTGAATGCATAATGATATGACATTGATGACAAAGTCCTTCAACACTTTCCTGCAACAATCAAGTTAGCATTACTCACTGGATTGCTAGTCCAGTGGTTTTTTGGACAACTTTTGCAAGTTGGCCACAATTATGGGCAATGGAAGTTTCAAGCTATGACCTGCAGGTCACTGTGGTACATTTGAAGTGTCATATACACCAAAACCTGGAGTTTTCTTACAACTGGAAGCAGAGGATAGCAAATACCTGGGAATCTGCAAAAGCATCACCCTTGTCAGCAAAGATATGGCGCCCCATGATACTGCTACGGTCACGGATGCGGCTTTTGTCTGCATGTGATAGGCCCAGCTCTGGCAGTCTGACAGCAGGGAAAGGTGCATTGGTGCGACTGCTGTCCACAAAGGAGCGAAGAAACCCTGAAAGGACATGCTGTGGTGGAGCTGCATTTACAAATGAAAATAAGCAAAGAAATCTCAATGGTCACACTAAGTGAGACAGAGCAAAATCAAGAAAGACAGGCTCAAAGCAAGCAATAAAAACTCACTGAATATTTTCATTATCTGAATGTCCAAAAGCTCAGCTCTTAAGGAATATTTAGTGCAATGGCATGTACCAGCATACAAAGTCACTGCCAGATTCCAAACTGCTTAAAATTATAGAACTGAGCAAGGAGGCCAAAAAGGAGGTAAGTGTATTTACAAGTCACTGACCATCAAAAACAGGTGGAACATTGGAAGTGCCAGGCTCTTGTCCATAAATGCTCTCAAATTCCCGAAAAAGAGCAACTTCGTTATGTTGAGGAAGCCCAGGTAGTTGGGGAGGTGGCAACTGCCTATCAAGAGCCTGGTTCCAAGCATCCACAAACTCTCGAGCGTCACCATCCTGAAATCTCCCTAGAAACTCTGGTGGTACCTGCAGACAAAAACACTCTTCATGCATGAGCCCAAATGTCTACAATTCAGCTTCACGGTATGTCAGCTAGAATCAACTACACAAATGAAATCACTGACTTTTCTGAAACCTATCATTTCAAAGCCATCCTGATAATTGAGTCACCAGGATGGGAAATCGGGAACCCTAACATGGAGTTCCAGTTAGTCAATCCTGAAAACCATGACACTCAGAACCCTCAAATTCTCTGTAGTGATGCTCACCATCATGCACAGTGTGCACACTAAAAATGAAATTGCAAAGAGGATTAAAGATTAGCATTTTGCAGTATAGCTTTGCAAAACCCTAATGAATGCATGGATACAGATTTCACACGCCCCTTATCTTATGCCCTGAACTTCGAGCTTCAGCTACATGTCTACGACTGAGAAATAATTTCTAACGCTAGGATGCTTGCAAATTTGAGTGTCACCGCCAAAAAGACGAGCTCTGGCAAGAAAAACATACTTGAGCTTGGGAGCCCTGGCCGGAGTCGAGCTCAGAGCCAGGTAGAGATGTGAGAGGCCCTGTTGGTCCGAACTGCGGTCCGTTCTGTTGCCTTGAGCCTGTCAATCCGGGCATCTCCCTAAGCCGCTCCTGTTCATATTAAACCTATGTCAACAAACAAATACTAAAGAGAAAAGAAAAGCATCTCTCACATCCAAAAACAGATCCGCTTGCACTCCGCTCGAAGACCGAAAAGCTAATGCTGATGCAAAAGAGGAAACCGCAAAAACAAAAACAAAAAAAAACTAGAGAAACAGACACTTGGTGGATAAAGGTAGTAAACGAGCCTGGGTTTTGGACGCTGATCCCAGGATAGAATCAGCAAATCCTCCCAAGGGATTAGACGAAGATGAGCCATCGTTACCCGGCACCGCGCACCCGGATCCTCCCATCACCAGATCACGCAACGCCATCGTGCCCCAGGTTCCTCTTTCCCTTCCCCTCACGTCCACCACCGTCCTCTCCAAGCTTACTAATTTTCACACAACACAATAACAAAACAACAGCACCAACGAGACTTTACTCCTCTCCCAACCTCTTCGTCGTCGAGCAAACAACGAAGCAATTGCAAGAAGAAGAAGAAGAAAAAACATCGACAGGAACAATTCCCTCACAAAGCACAAAACTCTCAAGGAAGTCTACGCAAAACACAAAACAGAAATTTCATGGATTTGGATGAATACACGATGTACTTGGATGATAATCACCATGCATTTTATAGCATCCATTTCATGGCTTTGGATGAATACATGTACTTGGATTAGGATCACCACTTTATTCTATGTATATGGCATGTGCTTAAACCATGCATGGGTTGTCTTGATCCTTATGCCATCATGCATCCATCCACAGTGGCACTGAGCATAACATGGATGGTTATCTATCTATGAAGCAAGGTAGATTGTTTTGTTTTGTACCGATGAGATCCACCGAACTAGGATGTTTCAGATTGTGTTCTTGGTCTTTTTTGGAAAGCTTTCAAGGAGAAGGGGTGCATCAGCTTGGTTTCATGGTGTTTGGATATTTGTGGTGTAAAAGTTTTTGAATATTGAATGATTTCTTCACTGAAAATTAAATTAAATTGTAGCTGAAAATTTCGGAGGATGTGGATTGTGCCTTCGGTGTTGTTGGAAAGATCTTGATGAGAAGGATTTAATGGAATTTATTTGGTAAGATTTGGATTCAGAATGTGGGAGATATTGATTTTTAAGTGATCTCTGCCACTGAAATTCAATTTACTCCAAAAAACCAGGTTTTGGAAGGAAAAATCAGTTGAGGACATGGTAAGACTTGGGCTGACAGCACAGGCCACACTAGTATTCCTTGAAATTACAAAAGTTACTACAACAATTTCATTTACCTTTTAACCCTTTTATTCTGGCCAGGGTGAACCAGCACCCACATGCTGATTATCAATATCAATGTCAAAGTAACTCCCCTAGTTATCATTTTAAAATTGTTTTTTAATTTCTTCTTTTTTTCCTATTTCCTATTGTATACATGTTTAGTGTTTTAGGTTGATAACCTACATGGATGATAACTAGGTCATCCAAGTAAATTATTAAAATTTGAAAATTCAATACAAGTGTGTAGCTCATATATCAATTTTCAGAAAATCAATACCCAGCCCCAGACCCAGTTGATACCCTAAGTCAAAAAACAATAATCAAGCAACACTAGGTTGGACCAATTGTAACGAAAAACAAAGGCATACACAATGTGCCCAGTAGATCAATTCATTACAAAAATTACATAGGTTCACTTGTCTGTGGCAGTCCTTCCAAAAATACCTAAACACAGTCAATGAAAATCTAGAGAAATTCTTACTGGCAGCATAACAGATCGAATGACTAAAGGTCTCTAAGGGTCAAATCGTTCGATCTCTCTCTCTTGAGTTCAACTGGCCAAGTTCCATCTTTCTTATTCATAACGAACCACTGAACCCCACATTAAGAACTTCCTTCCCCATAACACATCACACAGATAAAAATAAACACATGTACCTCATAATTCCCTTGGCAGTTACATTCTTGCAACTTTGTCAAAAGACTCGACAATTGGCCACTAGTACATATAACACCAACCTTGACACTTGCAAATAGAACACCCCACACTTCAACTTGACACATAGGACTACTAGTGAATTTGACAAATGAAATCCCAATCTCTCAAATGCTCAAATTCATATATTTTGGACCTTAACAAATTCCAAAATTCCTTTGGGGCTCCCAATATGAAAGGTACTTTTCACGAGAAACAATCACCACATTTACCCCAAATAAACACATAATTCAACATTGACAATAAGAAGAACTAGAATGGCCGCTCATTGAGATCCCTAAGTTTCTCATCATGCCCCTAGTCATCAACCTTGAATGTAATTACAACTGCTGAATCTAGTTTGTTGAGATGAATAGTGCAACAAAATCCACATTACCTCAACCTTGAATCCCATCATCTAGAACAAGTTAACTCCTACAAACACATTGTTCAACCTTGAATCCCATCATCTAGAACAAGTTAACTCCTGCAAACACATTGTCCTGAAGACTTCCCAAAAACCACTTATCTCTTCCTTTGTTGAAAACTTGCCGAACCACCATTGCACTACAACAAAAGGTGTCCCTATATGCCAAGTGATTTCATTGGATTTTGAACGAATTCACTGGTTGTAGTGAACAAGGATTAGTGGGGAAGCAATGAATTCATCGGTCTAATGAATAGGGACCAATGAACTGCACCCACATTTGTAGTAATGTTATTACCAACCAAGCAACTTTTTCCTTCTCTTCATCTTTAACTCCTTCGCTTTCCTCCTTCAAAGCCTCTATGTAAACCATTCCATACCACCAAAAATGCATCCAACAAAAACACTACAACAAAGCAAATGCCATCAAACATAAAAGTCCAAGTAGTTCCCATTACTTGCAAACAAACAACAATGTAAAAAATAGCCATAATAGAAAGCATACTCCCATCACCTCACCATCAACCACCCAATAAATATGTCGTCTTTTATTTTCTGTAGTGGGTGGCAATGTCTTGTCTTTTTTAGGGTTTCATCCTATCATCATCCATCACACAATGTTGGATTGTTTTCATTTTTTATCATCAATTTTGATTTTTGCATGTGTTTACAAGAATCGGCCTAGTTCTTATAATTTTTTTAGAAATTATACAAACCAATCAAGCTATGAAGATTTTCATTTTTTTATCTTAATTAGTCAGTTCTCAAAGGTGACAGTTTTCACAAATGTAAGGACAATTAATTTTCTTGATTGGTTTCACAAGTTGTTTATTAAATACTGACATTGCATAATTGGAAAAACAAAATTTTTGAATACATGAATAAGTAATTCTAATTTGTCCATGTAACTTACATTTTATTTTATTTTTTCAAATTAAATCTTTACCACATTGATTATATATTTTGAAATGATTAAAATTCTTGAAATCTTTAAAAATATTTGAAATTCCCATTTTTCTAATTATTTGAAATTGCTTAGAATGTAAGGCCAAAAATGAATTATAAGTTTATGCCACTTGATAATTTCATTCTTACCACCAAAAAAAAATATCATGTGCAGGCCAAAAATAAAATAAAAGGCCATGCGACAATTACCACCTTTTCCTTAGATTACAAAGTTTTGAACCGGTTTCAACCTACAAACATATTTACCTTTGCCAACTAACAATGTTGCAATCTTTATTTATTTATTTTTAAATTGTTAGAGCCTAGGCTCACCCCTAACAACTAGGTTTCTCATTCTGCATAACAATCATAGATTTCATTCACAACCTCGAGTGTTGGGGATGTGTCATCATCTTAGCCCAAGGTATAGGAGATTGCAAAGTCATGGGAGCTAAATATTGGTCCCACAATTACAAGAGGTGAGGTGCAAGAAGTACAACGGCTATTGGAGGATTATGTTGGTTGTTTTACTTTTAAATTGAAGGAATTGGGACAGTTGAAAGGACAAGAGGTCCAAATTGTATTAGAGGATGATAATCCAATTTTCAAATGACCTTATAGGTTGAATGAGATGGAAAGGGCTTTGGGTCAAGTTCAGACAACAAAATTGTTAAATGTAGGCTTGGTGGAATTGTTGAAAAGTGGTTAGGTTCAGCCATAATGATGTCAACCAAGAAGGATATTTTTGATAATTGGACAGAGTGGCGCATGTGTGGGGATTATTGCCTAGTCAACAACTGCATGTGTTCGGACAAGTATGCCATGCCCTTATTAAAGGAGATCTTTGATGCCCTTAATCAAGCCAAGGTTTTTAATACCTTAGACTTGAAATCTAATTACCATCAATTGCCATTGAAAGAAGGTGACAAGGTCAAAACGACATTTTGGGAAATTGATCTTTGTGGGAAGGATTGTTTGTACCAATGGCAATTTTTGCCATTTCATTTTAATAATGCCCCTACACAATTTCAGAGGGTGATGGATCAGGTGTTGGTAGGACTTGGTTTTGCCAAGTGCTACATCAATGACATTATCGTCTTCAACCTAACATCAAAAGATCGCAAGCATCATCCGCAGGAAGTATTTGAAAGACTTAAAAATCATAACCTTAAATTTCATCCAGGCAAATGTCGATTTTTCCAGACACAAGTGGAATACCTAGGTCACATGATTTATTTAAGTGGATTGGGGGGTGTAGAAGGCCAAAGTTGAAGCCATTTCATTGGTACCCCAACTAATAGATTTTAGCTAGTTATGAAACTTTTTAGGCTTGTGTAATTATTACTGAAGATTTGTTAAAGGCTTTAATAGCATTGCTAAACCTTTAACTAGGTTGACGCAGATCAACCAAAAGTACGTTTGGGGTGAAAAATAGGAAAAAAATTTTTAGGAGTTGAAGGTTTAGATTTCTTCAACCCCCATATTGAGGCGACCCATTTAAGAACGTCCTTTTTAGTTGCATATAGATTGGATGGGTACTGTAAAAGCATGGTGCAAAAAAAAATTTATCCCGTGGAAAAAAGTTTGATATTGGTTGTACACACAAGCAGATTGCCATCGCTTTACATAGATTCAAAAATTGTAGCTTGAACAATTCGCATGCGTAGTGGATTCTTTTCACATACAACCAAATTAGTCTTGTGATTTAATATGAACCGTCCTTTGATTTAACGTTAGGAATTGGATTGTAAATTGTAAAAAAATCAAAAAGATTCAAACAAATATGGTTATACACCAAAGATGAAATATACATCTTTTAATCTTCTTTCTATATGTTTGGCTACCACAATATAAACCTAGATATAGGAATTTGGCAAATTTTACCTTCTTTTTTTCTTGATCTCTCACTTTTGGTGATTTCATATTGGCAAAAACCCTTCATTTTGGATTTTTTTTTTCGGGGGGCAATTTTTTCCCCTTAAAAAAAGGATGCCCTAAACCCTCATTAATATATTTTTTTCCAATTTTGTGATGTAGCCAGATTGGCAATGATCCACAATTCAATTTAGCAAATTTTGATTATGGACAACGTAAGAAAGTAACAAATTAGAAAGGAATTTTTTTATTAATGTCACATAAATAGACCGCCTTTAGTAATATATTCAAGGCATTTTATACTAACAACTGACACCACAATTCCAAGTGGGTCAAAGTTTACTCCAAAGTTCTAAGTTAATGCGATAGTACTTAGGCTAGTTCGACACTAATTATTATTATTCTTTGGTTTTCTAATTTTATTTTTCTAGAGTTTTATAGTTTCCATTTTCATGGGTTTTCCTTAGATATTTTCCCCTTGGTTTTCTTATTTCTTATTTAATTTATTTTTTGCTTTCTATGTTTCTTGAAAGTGTTGATTTCATATTTCTTATCTTATTTGTGGTTTTCATTTTCTACGATGTTTGTAAAAACTATTTCTTTATTAAATTTTTTCTTTTTATTTTAAATGGTTTTAAAATAAATTAAGAGGTTTAAAATTTTTTAAATATAGTTTCTTCTTCTTCTTCTTCTTGCAATTTTTGTTATTTATATCGTTTTTTTATGTTTTTTTTTAATTTTTTTTGGTATTTGTAATTTTTGAAAATCCTTTTTTTTTTTTAAATGTTGGGTTTCTTTGTTCTTTCTTTTTTGGTTTTCCCAATATATAACCCGATTGATTATTAATAAATGACACTAGAGGTGGGTAGCAAGGATTTACATTTGAATAATTGTGAGTTCGTTTTAATATAAGGTTATCCCCTTATGTCTATATGAACCATGATGGAAGGAAGATCATGAAAATTGAACCCTTTGGACTCAAACTTGATGTTTTTTATAACTAAATGACAAATCTAAGACTCAATTTGTGTTTGACATAGGAAGGATTTGATTTAAAAATTGACTATTCATATTTTTCATAATTACTATCACACTTATATTTTTACAAACATGGTTTTAAATTAAAAATTGTGGACATCACCTAGATATGAATATAGAGGCACATTATGAGTTCTTCTTATTGGAAAATTGTCCATGGAGTAGTTTTGATATCCACTCATAGGTTATGACAAGTTTAAACAATGTAAATAGGAACACAAAGTTTCATGAACCTCCTAGCCCATTTCAAAT
>Ga0116231_10008636_pt1 | contig 17752 bp, 13 predicted proteins | sample S1TSphgellanicum_2_FD_89695 | JGI IMG/M metagenome (GOLD analysis project Ga0116231, IMG submission 89695) | Host-associated microbial communities from peat moss isolated from Minnesota, USA - S1T2_Fd - Sphagnum magellanicum MG | ecosystem: Host-associated > Plants > Peat moss > Unclassified...
AAGGGTCCATCCCACCCCATGTGTAACTTCCCAGCTCACCACTTTTACCCCAACACGATACTTACCCCTGAAAAACATCATTCCACCCGTCCGATTCCCGATCCAACGCTCCTAACTCACATTATCACATCTTTATTCTTCTCCCCCCCAGGGTAACTTAAAGTAAGATAAAGATAAGGACAGACAGACGGACGGACTAAGTGAATTAATATTGCAATAGATTTATGTTTATGAACAGATCTGTCACATGTTTATCATACACACTCTTTTTAGCTGCTCAGTTTTACAAGAAGCAAAACAAAGTCTTTGATGAGCACTTGCTTGCACTCAGGAATTGACGAATCTCCACATTAAATCAAATTTGTGCACTCACATGAATAGAAACGGATGTTCAAGTATCGAAGTATGAGTTGCCTTAAGTTGTATTAGCCACATTGCAATCCACCAAAAAGCATCCAAATTACTGACATTTGTAGGAAATCCAACTTCCAAGGGCATTAGGATGGCATAGTGGAATAAATTTAAATTGTTGTTTTTGGTGTGTAATAGATTACACAATAAAGATATCTGTAACAGGAAGGGAACTCAAGGTGAAGAGTACTAGTTTTCTCATTAACGGGGTGAGCTTAGGCTGAGATTAACACTTTAAAGAAAAACATACATAGATAACATCATTTGAAAGTCATTTTTCTCCCTAGGTTGGTGGTAAAACGAGTTTCAACTTGAGTTTTGATTTTGGTTGTCGCTGCTGTGAATGTTCTGCAATGTTGTCACTGCCTTGAAATGTCCATTCATTAAAAATTAGTTCCTTAATCCCAATTTTTTTTGGCATTTGGGAAGGTGCCCTGGAACCCCCATATCACCCAGACCCACCATTGTCCATTGCTTTGTGATTTCACCAGATTCTTTGGAAGAGATGCTTTTCACATTTTGGGAAAGAAAAATGAGGCGGTCGTTTACTCCTGTGGCGACTGGAAACTGGTATGCAATTTCATCCTGAAGTGACCTGAGATCTTTTGTCGGCATTTGAAAGCACCTCCTTGCACAGCTTCATCATTCAAAGGGACCTTACAGACCTTGTCTTTCGCAAGGAGGGAGACAGGAGAAGTTTCAGAGGCTTGTAGGGGAGGCTCTGTTAGACTATACTAAGTTGGAATGGAGCAAGACCTTGGGGGAGGATTAGTCCTTTTCCTTAATCTGAATACGATCATCTTAGCTCTTTTGATAAGAATTGGGGAGTGCAATTCCTTCTCTACAGCAATTATTTAGATGTCAGGTGGTCATACCGCCTACCCAAAATGGGTGAGTTTTCTGAGCATTCAGTTGGTTTGTGGTTCTCTTCCCCTTAGCTGCGGGGTATTTGTGGTGTTTGCTCTCTTGGCAATGAAATTCGTTTCATTTGGGCCAAAAGAAAAAGAAAAAACGAGAGACCTTATAGAAATGTCTTTAACAAAATGAATTACAGGCCAAGGGTACAAGCATTTGCCTGGAATTCGCTAACAGAGCCCCACTGAGTGCTTTCTTTCCCATTATCTTTCCTAGAAACTAAAATAATAACCTTCAGGCACTGGACTGTTAGTAGATAACAGATCTTTCGGATTGCCTGGATTACCATGCAGATTGCAACAGATTGCAAGATGGTTTTGCATTAGTTTATTAGGGAAGACTACACAAAGAATCCACAGTCCAAATGAAGAGGTCTAATCTAACTTTTTAAAAATTAACATATGTGAAGACTAACTTTGATCATGAGAATAAAGCGAGGAGAGAATTTCAAAGTTTGTCTAAAAAAACCAATAACATATCTAAGTCTCTTCCTTGTGAGCAGAGCCAATCAAAATAATGACGGGCTCAGGGCAAGTACAGCTCCCCCCTAATTATGCCAAGTTCAAAGCATCAATAATTAAAATAACAACAAAGTGTACAAACAACGTGCTAAACCCTACTTGTAAATAAGAATTACACATTGAAATGTTACTTCACTCAAGGTAACTAAGAAAACAGATTTAGACCATCAAATTCAGCAATCCCATTGGCCTGAAAACAATTCAGACCTACACAAAACCCTATTCTGCTCAACATAAAAAATAATGGTCCATTTTTACCATTTGCATTGGTCCTCTAAAATTCTCACAAACCTGCCTATCCCTATTACACATTTATTTATTAGCTCACTCAAAATAACAAAGAAAAATAATTCAGACCAGCAAATCCAGCAATTACATTGGCCATAACATTTTTTCTGCACACCTACACACAAGCTTGTTCAACACCTCTGCATTGTAATTCATATTAATTTAATCAATTGCGGTGCATCCCAAAGCACAAACATTTTGATGACTTTTTTTTTCAATGGGTCATTTGGTTGGCCTATCAACAAAAATATTATGAAATACCATCCCCAAGCAAAAATCACATTTTTATATTATTTTACATATATGTGTAAAACCATATAAGTGTATTTATTTTTACACTTAACACATCTCATGTTCTACATTTACACTTCCACAAATGTAGATGGAAATTAAACACCATTTACATGTGCACAACACTAAAAATTACATATCAATTTCCTGCTGCATCCACAGAAGTGCAATGGACTTCCCCCTTTTTCTTTTCCAAAACATAAAATACATTTTTGTCTAATAACCTTGCGAAACTACAAACCAATGGAGAATGGTGGGTCTGGATGACATGAGGGGGTCCCAACTTCTATGGCAACTTCCTAGACGAAAATGCCATAGATTGGCCTTATTAACATTCATTATAGCAGGAGTAACCAAGAAATTTGTCCTATTTTTGTTAATGTTACCTAATTTATAAATGTCAACCTCTACTTTACAAGTAACAATATGTTGACTAGAAGCATTGGATAAAATGCATTGTTGATTTTTAATTAAAATTTTTCCCTGAACTTGATCAAGCTACTTTGTAAAAAAAAAGTTTTTCTTTAGTCGTGGCACATATAGAACATTGGGAACCTCCCTAATTTGTCCATTTGCTAGTCTTATTGACACTTCCCATTGGCCATGAATTCTATGAGTGGTATCACTACTAAAAATACCACTTGTCCATGATTAGTGGTAGTATATGTCATAAATGATTGAATATCGTGAGGCATGTGATGGGTGACATCGAAATCAACATACCAAGTGTGTTCATGGCCCTCTTTGACAACAATGGCCACGACATATAGTTTCTTATTAGATTTTATATTGGATTGTTGTTTAACCCCAACTTTTGCAACAATACCACATGACAATCCTTAATAATGTGACCAATCTTTTTGCAATAAAACATGTGAGGGGTTTTTTGGTGGGTTCATTTTCCAAATCTATCAATTGTTTCCCTTTATAACGTATGCATTTTTTCACAATCAAATCATTGCTTCATCATTAAAACCTAGTGCTCATGTCAATGGCAATTATTTAAGTAATGATTTAAACTTGGGTCCATTCATAGTAAAAGGAGCCAATGCAAGTGTTGATTGTGTTTAAAATTACACTTATATTATTTTGAAAAATCACCATTAATTGTAGTTAATGAAATATTTTTTCATTATTTAAAATTGTGTTTGTGTGCTCACGAAATTGGAATATAATGAAATTGGATTCATTTCAATATGTTATTAGAGTCCTTTGTCATACATAAAGCACTTATTGATAGGGTTTTTTCAAGAACTTTAAAATTTGAACATGCTTTTTGTTATTCAAACGTTCACCAAATGTCTTAAAATTTGTTATGGGCTCTAGTATATTTCATAAGAAGGGCCACATGTGTTTTTTAAATGCATATGTATTGAATCCTTTGAACATATGTTGTTAATTTTGATTTTGAATGTCTTCAACAATAAATAAGGTTCAAAATTTGTAACCATGGTTAAAAACAAATGTGTACATTTGACTATAATATAGGTCCTCATGCAAAAAAAAAAATCTTTATTATAATATGGGTCATGTTTGGTTTCAATATTGATATTTAGTCCCAAAAATTATATTTAAAATATAATTTTGATATTTAATAGATCAATACATGCAGGATATGTGTAAAATATAGTTTTCAGTAATTACTCCAACCTTGGCCTTTGTGGCTCCTTTTACTATGAATGGACCCACTTATGAATGTGTTTAAATCATATTTCAACCTTTTTTCATTTTCAACATTTGCAGTTTATTTTTTAAATTCATCTTGATTATTACATCTTTGGTATTACATCTTTGATTCTAAATGTTTGTCAATTCTACCCATGCTTCTTTTAAAGTAATTTTAGATTGAACATGTGAGATGATACTATTTTTTAAACAATTATTACTAAGTATAAGAACAAGGGTAACTTGCTTTTACCATTTAACAATGTTGTTAGGACTAATGGCAGGCAAAGCTTGAACACTTGTAGCAATTTGCATTGTAGTATTTTAACTATATGACATCCACTATGGTTAGAATTTTTTCTTGTTTAAAAATTAATGTCATTTTGTGTTTCCATACATGGAAATAATTACCATCAAATTCTGATAATGAATGACAAAATTGGTATATGGGAGATTTTTTGGAATCCTTTGTATGGTTGTCCATGGAGCATTCCAAAAACAATTTTAGAAATGACTACCTCTTTTTCAAACATAACTATTTCATTTTTTTCTTAATAATTTTTTCCTTTTCCTATTATCTTTCTTAATAACTATCTCCCACCTTTCCTAATAACTACCTCCATTTTATAATTACTTCTCCTTTTTTCCTTATGAAAAAAAAAACATGTCATGTCCACAAAATGTATGTTAATTTAAATTAAATTTGACATTGACATAAATAATGATGAACTATTGAAAACCATATGAAAACATAAGAAGAAAATTAAATAGTTGATTGTCATTCATAGTGCGCAGTAATGTGGAGCTCAAATTTTGTAATATGGCTAATATCTACTTTAGATGATTAAGACATTGTGTTTTTATTTCAAAGGTTTCACAATGAAATTATCACCATTTATGTACTTATGAAATATTAGGAAAATGAATGAGTTTATTCTTGAAATCATGATATCATTAGTTATTTTAGTGTTTGATCATTCTTGGGAATATGTATAATCAAAATCAATTCTACATCTTAATTTGTATCTTGAACATGAACTACAATAAAAAAAAATTTTCATTCAATTCCACATTAATAGAGTGATTATAAAATCATCAATTCATTATAATAAGGAATCCAAATTTCTTTTATAAACTATTAAGAAAGGAATGAAATTAATTTCACATATCATTATATACCAGATATATCTTCAAACAATAAAAAAATGCCCTTGGTCTAATACCATGTTGGAATTGATAGACTCATAAATCTAGAGGAAAAAAAACAAAAAAATTATTGAAGAAGCAGACAAAAAGTTATAAATGCTCATAAGATTCTTATAGACATGGTAAAAAGACATGTCTAATGGCACAAATTAGTTATTGTATGTCCATAGTACAATACCACGAAATGTTGATACACATAATAACATTTAAAACAAAGGGTATATAATATATACACTTGCATGACCCAAAACATTTACATGGACCTTGTGTAACTATAAAAACATAGAACAATATGTGTAAAAAGTTTGGACATGTAAATGTGATTTACACTTACACTTACACATCGTATATACCAGTGTTGGGTGAGTATAAAAAATATTCTCAAATATCATTTAGATATCACTCCATATCATCTGGGTATTCTTATTTGAACCTTTCAGGGTATCAATTACACTATTTACTCTCATTACAATTGCACTTCGTCATAAAGCACCAGTGCAAATTCTCTAGGGGCAGTTTAGAAATAAATAATGGCCAGGATCATCGAAAGTTTGTTTCTATTTTTGAGCTTTGGCTCCCAGATTGAGGAACTTTCAGAAAAGCTGCAAAGTGGGGGGTGAGACGCCCATGTGAGGATAAAAGGGCTTAGGACTAGCCATCACTTTACCGATATCAAGATCTGATAATGGGGGGGGTTTGAGACGCCCATGTGAGGGTAAAAGGGCTTAGGACTAGCCATCACTTTACCGATATCAATATTCTGATAATCGGTAAAGCTTTGGGCCTGTGGCCTCTTTGGGGGATCTGCTGTATGTATTTGACTCTCTTTAGCTTCTAGTTATTTTCTTGTACATCTTTTGGACTTTGTGGTGCCCATGGCAGTCCTGCATCCACAAGCCCTGAAGAAAATTTGTAGTATATGTGGAGGGCACCTTATATCCATCAATTTCCCTCCTAGAAATTGGGAGGGATATCATGCCTACTCCTCCGGGATGGGAGGGAAATTCTGCCTACTTGCAGGCCTAAGAACCATCCCACTATTGAGGAGTAGGCATAAGTACCCTCCCATTCATAAGCCTGGTGATCTACATAGGTTTGGTTCATGATATATTCTTGAGCTTTACAATAGGTAATGCCTATGGGTGGGGGACATTCCCAAAATGTGGGGTCAGACTCAGCTATTGCCTTGTTCTAGGCCCCTTATTTTGAGAATTTCCCCACCCTAGGGCTTTAGGCTACACAAAAAGACTTGCATGTAATTTTATAGTGTCATTAGAGAGCACCGTACTGAGCATATTTCTTTTTCCAGCTGTTTGCAGTGCATTTTTAAAAAATGGAATGTTCACTACAACGGGTGTTCTGTCTTTCCCAAATGCCTCACAACGTTTTTAGGCACAGAAAATTTTATTTAAAAAAAATTGGCTTAGGTCTTTCCACTTGGTAAAGCACTTGGCCATGGGCTTTACCAAAATGGGGCCCATGCTCGGCCCTGCCTCACACAAGCCTTTAATCTGATAAATCCGGCCTTTACCGGACACTAAAATATGAACTCTAAAGTTGTTGGGAGATTGCCATATTAGTTTTTGGAGACACAATTTCAGCTTTATAGACTTTTAAGCGAAAAGGGAGGTTGGAACTTGGAACCTGATGAGAACCTCCTGCGAACGTATTACACACGCGTGTTTTCTTTCTTGGAAACGGGCGGTAATTCTGTGTGGGGTCCATTACGCGTAGCGTGATGGTGAAGCTTGCACCCCCTTGGCGTCCTCACCAAGCTTCTTATTATCGCGCCATTTATATTCCTCGTCGACCTGCCTGCTCTGCTCTATCTTCTGCATTTTCCATCAAGTTGTAGTTACCTGCATCCATATCCTTCCAAAAGGCCTTCTGTGTTTCACAATTCATTAACACAGCTCACTTGAAATAATTCCTCCTATTTGTCTTTTGTTGGTTTTCTATCTGGCTTTGTCCTGTGGTGATCTGATCTTTGAGTCTGGCTTTTTGTTTCTTCTACTTCCCTGAAAGAAGCTCTTACTGTTTGTCTTGGAATAAAGTCCTGCAGCTGATTCAGATTAACAACTGTTAGTCCGGAGCTAAATTAGCTGTAATTTCTGACGATTGTCAGCTTGGAATTGATATCCAAGCGTCTAATTTGAAAGTATCGTTTTAGTGTATCAGCATCCATTAGTGGCAATGGAGGGTTTTAATGCGAAGGCGAGTTCCGCAGCTGCTGATAAATATCATGGGGTGACTCCGGAGGAGGTAAAGAAGACTCGGTCGAAGAATCCCCTGAAATGGTTCCAGCGGGGCGGGAGTAAATGCGCCTCCAGCTCGTCGGCAAATACACCGAAACAGGGCGCTGGAATTGCTGAGAACGAGACAAAGAGTAGGCAACCAGCTGCCCCGATTCAGCGGTCGAGTGCTCCGCTTGTCGTCAATTACTTCCCCTCTGGCGTGCCTTTATCTCGAAGGTGAATCAACATTTTCCGTCCACAATTTGCATCCGAAACCTTGACATTTCTGAACTGGAATTGCCAAAACTATCATAGAATTGCAACACCCACCCGGGGGAGGCGCAAATGCAATTATGGCGAGGGCTTTGGTACACAGGATTTTGCCTTTCCGTTAATTGGAAATCGACAATCTCCTGACTCTGCAGACTCATGTAAATCCCTACGAGATGAGCCGTAACCCAGCAACAGCAAAATCACGGAGGTCTGCTAATGATTGTTAGAAGTAATATCGGGTCACGAAGTTTGTCAATCTTCTCCAGGAATATGTCCCATAAAAAGTCAACTCTATTGATAAATCTACGTCTCTCCTTTTATATTCCCATCGTACTAGTAGCTGTCCAAGAGAAAACTTACCAGTTTTGCTGAATTTGGGAGTTCAGAAATCCCTCTCAGACTAGAAAGTTCAGTCAAGAGCTCTCGTATATTGTACTATAAGCAAATTTTATAAACCCTGCCCGGATGTTAATTTTAACTCTTCTCATCAGTGATGTTAGCTCACTGTCACGAGAGCTTGTTTGCCTTGGTCCGAACCACCTTGGAGATCCCAAAAAAATGTTGCACGAGTTACTATATAATTGTTCAAATTTCGTTGTTTACTGTTGTTTCCAAGTGTACAGACTTGGAAGTAATGTGACCAAAATCATTTTCTGTTAGATGTTGTGCAGGCAAATTGAATTACACTTGGCAGTGTCCATTATAGTCTTCAAACATTTATGATCTTATGTAACCAGTGTTTTTTTTCCAATTTTTTTGTTTAAAAAATATGGTGAAATTTTCCAAAGTTCTAGCCAAATTAGTTGAATTTACACTTGAAAAATAATTCAAAAATTTCCAAAAACAATTGTTGCCAGGTTGTGAAAATTACCCAAAAACAATTTACCACTGCATGTGTCCAGTGCACAGAATTTGGGTGTTCAGAAAACACATGATCCTATGTGATAAGTGGATGCAATTTAGGTTATCAAACAACACATGATCCTCTGTGAGTGTAATTTGGGTGTTGGATGGAATTGAGCATGTGCATTCAGCGATCCACTGTTATGGAAGCAGCAACCATCCCTATATTAGAATCATTCAGGCACATCTTCTTAAAAGTGAGTACAGCTGAAGTTTTCCGAATGAATGTTAGGGGTGGAGAGTAGGTGGCTCTTCTAACATTCAAACTATCTTATGATGCAAAAGCTGTGAATATTCCAGCAATAACATTTGCAGCAAAGGTGGAAATCTACCATATTTTACACATGTATCCTGCTGGGACAACCCTTGAATCTCAAAAAAAGTGTAAAATTCTCTTTTGACTCTTTGATAACAGTTGATCAATCATCCAAAAAATTACAATCTAGATGCATTTTGTATAGGCCCATGCTCCAGCTCATGACTGCACAAAGCCAATGCTCTTGGAGATGATGGCACAGTGCTGGAAAAGTACAAAGTTCAAGCTGATTTGGACAAGACGAAAAAGATTGATAAACTTACCCCATTGTTCCATGGTGATGTCAACCTCCAAAAAGGACACCAAAAAGATTTAGAAGCACAGCATTTGAATCTGGAACTCCTTGAGTTAAGCCTTTTTTTAGTTGTTTTTGGACATTGGTGTTTTTTCACTTATGCTCACTTAAGTTGTCCCAACCTACTCTGGATTTCTTAGAAGTTCTTCAGCTTTGTACTCCCTTGAACTCATCAGTCCATCAGTCCAAGTCCATAGTCCATAGTCCATCAGTCCAAGTTCTTCAGCTTTGTACTCCCTTGGACTATGGACTATGGACTGTGATTACAGTAATCCTCCCAATTGCTCCAGCACCTACAATGGTACCATGGTAAAAACTAAAATTCTCAAACTAGGTTGCTTCTAACCATGCTAAATATGTGGAACGAAGACTAAATCAGTCTCTCATCTGGTCCAAATTTAGCATTTCCTGGCTGGAATAATACGGCCACTAGAAGGTGTCACTCAAGAAGGTGAACGTACCAGTGTAGGTCTGGTTCACCCTGACCAGAATATCCAGTGGTCAGACAGTGGCTTCCAGTAGTCCACCCACTTTAAGGCAATTAAGTGTTGCAGTTAAAATAATTGAGCCTACTTGCAAAGAGAATAGAAAACAGTTCTGAGTGCATTACCGACGGTTTTACCCAAGATTCTATTCGCGCGTGGTAGCCAGCTCATGATTGACCTCGCTGTTTTTTGGGATAGGAGAAGGGCCTGAGTACCGGCCTCAAGCACAGATCTCAAATCAAGGAAGGGCCTATACTCAGGTCCTTTTCCTACGTAAAACACAGCTGGGATTTTTTCACGTTTTAGAAATAGTGACAGGCTGGCTGGTACCTTCCGCTGGTCAGAAGATCCCAGTGCAGCCTGGCTGGTACCTTCCACCGTAGAAGATCCTGCTTGCTGAAAACAGGTTTTCCCCAGGCAGGCAAGGGAGCTCAAAATACAACGGAAAAATCTAGGCAGTGGTTCATATGTATAGGAAGTTTCGAATAGAGGCAGCAAAGACTCCGACACTTCTGATAAGATATTTCCCTTCCAAACAAACATAACTATCCAGCAATTGGCGCGAAAGAAACCATTTTCTGAAGCACTGTTTGACAGGTTCTCCCTTGTTTTTCATCTCCATATTGGCTTTTCTTTCTTTCTTGCTGATGGTTTCAACCAGTGTTAGACGTGTATGTTTATAGCGACCCTACGAACAGGGCATTAAAAACTATACATATGTAAAGCCTGGAGGGCCTGGGCTTGTTTCATTTTTAAAAAAAAAACTAAGTCCTATGGTCATGGATGTAGATTGATTCTCTTTTCACATAAGGGCATGCATAACAATGTTGGAAAAGTCAGATGCCCAGCAGACAAGGACCTGGGCATGTGCATGACAAAAAATATTTTCCTTGCAAAAACACACTCAAAGAGGATGGAAAATTGTCTCACTCAATATAAAAATATGTTCTAAATTTAAAATTCTAATTGAATAAGTTATTGTGAAATTATTACATGATATAATGATTACATAATTACAATTAATGCAACTTGCCTTTTGGATTATGAAGAATCCTTAAAACTCAATTGTTGTTCTGCCACATGCATCATTTTTGCCATGTTAAAATGAAATGCTAACACATTAAGTTTGAAGATGGGCATAGAATGCACTCCTAGATTTGGGATTAACACTCTCTTTTCCTTGACCTCCCAAACATAGACAAACAATGAACTCAAACTTAGACACCAAAACAATAGCACCTTTTGTTGGTTCTTCAATAAACTTTGAACACAAACTTAAACATGAAAATGAACACACCCTTGAATCCTTAAATACTCATATTGCAAGAGCAAAAAACAAAAAAGACACATTGATCATATTAAAACACAATGAAAATAATGAGTTATAAACTGAAAGCATAACATACATATGTTCTAATATTGGTAGTAGCATTACACTTTAATGTTGAAGCTGTAGCACATGAACATAACATAAAGACGAGCACATCAATAAAAAATGTGAAGTTTTAAAAAATTCCAAATTATTTAATTTATGTATTTCCCATTTCATCATGGAAGCAATCTACAATTTGGTGTGGGTTTGTTGGGAACCTCAAGTACATACTTTCAACAAACTCATTAGTCTATTCAACAAATGTAAAGCAAGGTAGATGTTTGAAAGAAAACAAACAACAAACAACCACTTCAAACGACAAAATGCTATTTTGACAAATAGCTAAAGTGAAAATTAATCTACTTCTCGATATCAAATTAGCTTCATAATTGTTCAACAATTTACAACTTTCAACAAACCATTAGCAATTTGTAACTTTCAACAACATCAAAGTGTAGGAAACAGATTCTTCTTGTTTGACCTTCATAGCTATCAACATCAACTTGATGTTATAAGGACAATATAGTTCAAACCTCAAAAAGATCAAAACTTGTATTCAATTTTTTATTTTTTTCAAGTATGTTGTTTTCAACATCTAGGTACTCTTCAATTGTCTTGAACCTTCACCAATAATGCAACCTAATCTAAACATACTAATCATAAACTTAACATTTCATGATTTAATAATGGAAATTGTGCAAAATTTGTTCATTCATAATTCGTATGTTTCACGCACCAATTAAAAACACATTTGAAACAAAAATTTGTTGGAAGATATGAAATATGTGTGATATTCATTCATAGGTTTGTATTTCATTTATCAACACATTTATTTGTGTGTCAAATGTGTTTTCAACACATGATATTTGTGCATAAAATGCACAAACTTATGAATGAATGAATTTCGCACAATTTTCATTATTAATTCATCACATGCTAAATTTGTGATAATAAACATCTTTGGGTGAACTTATTAAGAATGTCACTACTTTATTTTTTTAGACCTATCAAATTTTGAAAAATTATAAGAAACATTTAAATGAGGCCTTTTCATTAGAATGTTTTCATGATTACATTAACTAGGTTGTATAGAATTTGAATCGTCAATTATATATATATATATATATATAGCTCTTGTTAATCATTGCATTTAGAAAAAGTTTTAAAAATGTCATAGGGTTTCCATTCTATTTTTTGTATAGGAACACAAGTTTGAAACATGTTTTACATTATTTTATTTTGAAACAATTTTCATAAGTATCTTAGAAAATGTTTTATTTGAATTTTTTATTATGTAATTAATTGGATGGACATTATCAGGTTATGACTGTTTTTACGCTATGTCAAGTCCTGGGGGGTCGAGGAGGGCTTTATCGGATTCAGACCCGCTCTCAGTCCCGGCCCCTGGGGTGGATTTTCATTTGACCCACGCCCACGAAAAGGCCAAAAAGTGGATGACGTGCTTTGGGGCCCATGTGACGCTGATTGCTCTCGACAGCCTCCGGTGTTATTCCGTGTGTATTGGACTCTGGAGTACCGATTGCAGCACGGATGTGGAAAGTCCAACAGACTAAAGAAAGTGTTGCGAGCATTCCTGATTTCTTTATCAACTGTGCAGACCCCTTTGAGTTTATAGACTTTTTACTTTTCTATTTTTTCAACACAAGAGAGTTTGTGTCTTTCAAAGGGGCGGTACTCCTGCTGCTGCATGCTTCATACATGTGTGCATTGAGGGGGGAGGGGAGTGGGTCCCTTAGTCGCGGCGTGTTGGCCAAGTTTGCAGCCTTGGCTTGGTCACCAAGTTTTTCATCCTGCCATTTATATTCTTCGTCTACCTGCCTGCTCTTCTCCATCTCTGAACTTTCTCTTGTCTTCCTTGCTTCCACTCATATCTTTCGAAAAGCCTTTGCTTTGCACTATCATTAACACAATTGGCTTGCTCTTCTTTGTGACTATTAGCTCCAGTTTCCGTGTGCGACTTGCAGGTAGTGAGTGATCAGCTTCTAGTTTCTTCTTTTTTCCCCCGTCTAGCTCTATTGAGTCCAGAGCTCTAGCTGTAATTTCTCAGATTGTCATCTTGGACTTGATATCCGCCCTATAATTTGAATTAGAAGCTAGCGATTCAGCATCAGGTGGCAACAGTGGAGGGTTCTAACACGAAGGCGATTTCCACAGCTGACGATCATGGAGTTACTCCAGAGCAGGTAAGGAAGACTGGGTCGAAGAATCCCTTGAAATGGTTCAGGAGCGAGTGCAAATGCAGTGCCTCCAGCAGTTCGTCGGTGCCACCGAAAGCAGGCGCTGAAGTTTCTAAAAACGAAACAAGAGAAAAGAAAAGCCAGCCAGCTGCCCCAATTCAGCGGTCGAGTGCTCCGCTGGTGGTCAACTACTTCCCATCCGGCATGCCTTTGTCTCGCAGGTGAATCGGAGGTTCTCATGCACAATCTGCATCCCAAATGTAATTGTCAACCTTCCACCGAAGGAAAATTACGAGGAGTTGGCAGCACACTCCGCGCGCGAATGCAGAGTAGAGAAAGCCATGTCGCCTGTCCGCTCCGTTCCTTGGCAATCATGTTTCTCCTGGACGAGCGATGAGAATTCCTGGGAGATGAGCCCTCGCCGAGCGACACCAGCAATGTGCAGCGACGACGATGTCCCCAACAGCCAGTCGCCACCACTGGGCCATGAAGGATGGATGGTGGGCGGACAGGAAAACGGTTTTCCATTGGGTTTCAGTTCGCTAGCTAACCATGGTTGTTAGCTCAGTTGTTGTCTTTACTACGTACTTCCGACTCACAAGCCCTTATCTATGTATTGGCCATCTACATACTTTGTAACAACCTAATGTCATACCTAAGTTCCTTCCTTCTTACTTTTCAGACTTACTTTGTAGTCTCCTATTGTCCTTCCGACCTTCATATTTTGTCCTACAGCTTTATAAGATACGTTAAGTACGTGAAACCTGATCTCAACTGGAGTGGGGTTTATCGACAATTGAGTGATGAGGGTTTGCAATGAAGTGCTCCTAACAGGCTTCCAATGGAGGGTGTGCTTGTAGCTGTTGGTTCATTCTGGCCAATTCTTAAGAGCTTCCTGTATGTGTGTACGTGGCTTTTATTTGTTAGTAAGTCTGCTCAATGAATAATATCAACTCAATGGGACAAAAGCTTGTTCCCCATGACAAGAGTGAAGAGCTCTAAATAACATGCAATGATCTTTCCAAATTCCAGTGTTCACATTGTTTTCCATGTTTCCAATTGTACATACTTGTAGTGTACTCACTAAGTTAGTTCTGTTAGATGTTGGGGGCCACTGGCCATTGATCATTCATGTCCATTGGAGGCATTAAAAACAACACATGATCATCTGTCAATGCAATTTGGATGTTTGGATTTAATTGAAAATGTGCATCCACTAATTCATTGTTATGACAAGGGAATCATGGATGCCAGATGCTAAATACCCCCTAATAAGCTCTGTCCCACACTGGTTTCCCTTGTCTTTTTGCACCTTTTTTGGCCTTGCACAGTTGTGCAAGAAACCATGCAACCCAGTTTTCACTCTGGTTTCACTTGTCTTTTGCACCTTTTTTGGTCTTGCTCAGTTCTGCAAGAAACCACGCAACCCGGTTTTCAATGTTCTTCAGGTCTTCAAAAAAAGTGAAAAACATTTTGTGCATGTTTTTCAGTGCCTATGTTCAACCTTTCTTTTTGGCAATAAATTGTATCCCCTTTTTTCTTTTTCTTTTTGGATCTGAGGATATTGTACCGCTTGGGGTCATCACTCATCATCACATAAAAATGGACTGACAAAAGCATAGAAAAAATAAAAGTGAACTGACAAAAAGCCCCCATTGATCTGCAAACAAACAAACATGTTCAAACAAAAAAACTCTTGCTCTTTGTAGCTTCTTACAATGATGGCCAAAATACCACAAGGGTGAAAGAAATGCAAATTTGAACATTCATAAGCATGCTTTTTCATAGATGAATGATTGTCTTGATTTCATTATGTGTATGTGCTTTGAAACATCCACTTAGAAAGTTGATCAAAACCAACATATACCTACTTGCTTACTTTACTTACTTCTTACAACTTTGTGTTTCATTGATTGTTGTTGTGGAACAGTTGACAATCGGGGTCTAATTAAATTATAAGTTGTCTCAATTATTCTAAATAATCAAGGCAATTCTAATGAAGTTCAGGATCATTCAACGCAAAAATCCAATAAAAGATCGCCTGAACCGTCAAGAGTAGACAAAATGGGAAGGCCAAAGAAAGGCCAAAAGACGCACAACCCGCAGGAACCAAGGAAAAGGGAGAGAGCTAGTCCCTCACTGACAAGCCAACAATTATCAGCCTCCTCTTAAAAAGGTAAAAAATTTCAACCATCATTAGTTCTCAATTAAACTAATGTTGTTGCATCAATCATTCAACTGGTTGATTAAGCTGGATTAATGAAAAAAGATTATTAATTAGTGGCATAATTTATGGAAACTCAGATGTTATTTGGGTCACTTAGTAGTACAAATAGAAAGAAGAAAGAGAAGAAAATTCTAGGCATTAGAATTTAGAAGGTGGGTTTTATTCTTATTAGTGTCATTGTAATGATTCCTCAAACTAATTAGGTAAGTAGGTACTTTCATTAATTGCAAGAAGAAATTACATGAAGTTGCAATCCCAGTTTTAGCTTTTCTAAAGTTGGTAAGGTATTTAGAAAAGGAGCCGTTACATTAGTTGATGTGAAGTAACTTGAACATGAGATTTAGGGTTCAGGGTTTAAGGTGAGGCCTCACACTCTAAAAACATCCATCATGGATGAAAAATGGATGGTGGGTGGACATGAAAACTACCATGGATTCAAACACAGCCGGGTGTTGGGTGGAGATGAAAACCCACCATAATGAAAGACTAGCGCCTAAGTGGTCAAACATGATGAACACTCTTGTGATAAAAATAACACACAATGACCTCAAAGATCTAGTAGTAAATTTACATGTAGTCTTGCATCTTGGTAGAACGTTCAAGGAAAGATACATAAATTAGGTCATTATTAACAACAATTACATTCCTCTTGCATACGCTGAAATCCCCATAGTAAGAAATTTGAACAAACAATATTTTGGTGCTATAGATGCTAAGGGATTTGCAAGATCTTCATCGTCCATTTGATGAAATGGTAGAAATCAAACAATCAATTTGTGGTATCAGGGTTTAGGATAGCATACAATTATCTTGACGCTTCTTTGAAAGGTTTTTTCAAGTATGTAATGGAAACCACATGTGTGTCCTTGGCAAGTTCATACTCTTTTTTTTCTACCACAACATCTACTTTGTTGTGGTTTTCATCTTCACAAAGATCTGCATTTTCCATATTCCCCATCCCTTGCAAATTGCAATAATATATTAATCTGTCAAATGTAAAGGAATTCCCTACAAGTAGTAATTTACTTCAAGAAACACATGATGAAGACAACAAATGAACAAGAACATAACAAAAGTAAATATGCATTTGAAACATATGAATATCACCCAACTTTTAAACCTTGACATTAAAAGAAAATTTTAAATCTATGATTCCATATATGACTAATTTTGTAGTCATAGTGAACATTATATGTAAAGGCCCTTAGTAGTAACGAACGAGTAGCAAAGGACAAGTAGTCATTTAATGTTTAATGTGGCACTTTTCATTCTATAGTCATAAATGACAAGTCAGTGAGGACAAACCATATATAATGTTGAGGTGTCATATAATGAATGATTAAAATATGATTGGTCGACAAAAAATATTTTGAATAGGTAAGTAGGTAGGTCGGTAGGTAGGTAATAGCTTAACCTACTTAACATGATTAATGTAACCTGTGTAACCTATTTATGTGCCTACTTTAGTCTAGCCTACTTACTTTAGCCCCTTACAAATGCACATAGGTTGCAAGTATTAAGAATTGAACCCTTCACCTTCACAATGATAAACCAAGTCCTTACCAATGGACTACAACATTAAAAGGTGTCCAAATTTGGTCAAATTTTTTATTTCAAATGTTTATTTCATATCATTATAAGACTACAACTCCTCCTACTTTTCGCAAAATTGTGTTTTTAATTCATCCCCTTTTTCCCATAACTTTTTCTTTTGGGTAATCCCAAGTCACATCATCATGTTTCTAAAAACAACAATAATTCAAAATTCAAACTAATAATGTCCATGATTGGTCCTTGTTTAAATGCCCTTTTCATCCAAATTGATGCACTCCCAACTCTTTAAAGGGCTCAAATGTGAGCCCAAGTAGAAAGCAGAGGAAGAGAGAGGGGTCGGAGCACGCTCCCTAACTCACGACACTTTGAGGGGTAGAGGGGCGTGTTGGAGCTCCGGGATGGGACTAGGAAGAGTTGACAAGCTTCACTCACTCACACGGGCCTGCACACAACCCACACAAAATGGTTAGTGCATAGTTGGAGCACATTTGGTGTTGGGACCAGCCACGGGTAACACGGACACACAAGACTCACCACGGCCCGGACTTGGGGGAAGCCACCACCTTCCCCCTTATAGTATACTCTGCAGCTCTCCACG
>Ga0116231_10008637_pt1 | contig 17751 bp, 15 predicted proteins | sample S1TSphgellanicum_2_FD_89695 | JGI IMG/M metagenome (GOLD analysis project Ga0116231, IMG submission 89695) | Host-associated microbial communities from peat moss isolated from Minnesota, USA - S1T2_Fd - Sphagnum magellanicum MG | ecosystem: Host-associated > Plants > Peat moss > Unclassified...
AAAAAAATTAGTATTTTTTTAGTGTATAAGTAATTTTTTTTTGTAATTATATATATTTTTAAAATTGGAGATTTTTTTTTTTTTTTTTTTTTTTTTTTTTTTTTTTAAATATAATTTTTAATTTTTTTAGCATTGCATTTTTTTTGAGAATATCTCTGTTTTAATGTACATGTTTTTTGGAAACATATTTCAAATTATAAGATTGGAGATTTTCATAAATAACTTATGTCGATGTCACTTATATCAAAATGGTTATGTTGGTATTAGATCAAACATTTCAATTTTATTAGTTTAGTAACCTAACACACAAATGTACATAATTATTTATATTATTTCTAATGATTGTTGTGCCTTGTAATGGAGAATTATACCTAACAATACCTAAACAATATATAACAATACATAACAATTTCCAATAAAGTTTGTGGCTACTTGATAACAAATTTCAAATTTAAATAGTGAATAACCACATCAAGAGATGGAATTTTATTTTATATATTTATTGCAAGTGAGATCAATCTTGTGTGGAGTGTTTCTCCAATTATGAATGTAATTTTCATTATATTTGAAGCCATTTCCCAATTGTTTTGTTTTTAAATGGCCACAAATATTTCATTTGTCTTTTTATATCCTACACTACATCTATATTCAACATATCTTTGTGGAATCTGGTGTTAATTTTTTTATTTAAAATATGTTTTGAATATAATGAATAGAATTTCCATCCTAGCTCAATCTAAATACAAATTTCCAAAATTGTAGTGGGCAAAAAAATTTGAATTTCTAGTTGGATTTGTTAGTTCATTTGATGGTCTTGCAATTATTTTCCTATGGTTTTCATTTGGATGCAATTGTTCACACAAATCAAGACTTTTGTTTGTCAACTCTTAAAAGAAAATTTAGTGATCCAATTGATCACAAATCTTAAAATACATTATTCCTCAAGTGGCCATGATCAAAGAACTACTTATTTAAAGACAAATCCCAATAGATAACCAAACTGTTTCAAAAGTCGAGTTCTATAGTTTCAATTTGTCAGGTGTGCTAGCCATGGATCATCTCCTAAAGGTTGTAGTAAACTATTGAGAAAGTCTTCATCAAACATATAGATTACCATTGCATAGATTTTGTAGTCTTGTAAATGGTTCCTTGTTGCCCATTATCCAACTTGTACTTGGTATTTTGCATTGATGGACTTCATTTCTTTCTTCCCTATGATAGGGTACAAGTTGAAGTCCTAAGGATTTCAACAAGCCATGTTTGTTGTCTTTTTCAAAACGGAGCAAAACAATTGAAAGCGGAAATTTTGTGCAAAAAACTCATGGCATTGTAAAACAATAGGTTGTTACTAATAATGTGTGCATGAAAAATCGTGAGTTAAACACCCACCTTTTTAATAATTAGAACATGGTTTGCATTGCATTATAATAATCTCTTAACATGTGTAACAACGGCCATAGACCTATTGGATTTGATGACAACAACGATTAGATTTTATATGGAAAGTGGCATTGCTAGGTTCCAGATAGATATTCATAACAGTGTACTTGTTAATTTTTCACATTCTTTTTTTACATTCCTATAGTGATGCCCTCAACTACCTAACTTTTTGTAAGATACATATGCAAACTATGCATCAAAATTTCAGTTTGTTTTTAGGAATAGTTGTTTCACAATAATGTTCTTAAAATAGTTGAAATTATTTTTTTCAAAAGATTTTTGTATTGTATACATAATTATTATATTTGACCACCTATGTTTTGTTAACAAGTTCATGTTATAGTTATGTTTAACTTGTCTCCCATTATAATGGTCAAAATGACAACAACCATAGTTGATGTGGCAGTGCAGAATATGCTTTTACTGACATATAATATTATGACACAAAGGACATGTCTAAAACCAAGGGGCATGATTTTAAATAAAAGCGCCAAATTTTATTTTTTTGCTTCAACATATGGGGCACCAACCTTGGTAGATCTTTGTATTTATGTTGAATTGAACAAAGACATTATTGTTGGGTGTCCATGTGGCAATGATGACTTGCGAGTTATTGCTAACGTGACAAGAATATAATTTTTCATGAAATATTTTGACATGTCATCAGAATCTATCAAAAAAAATTCCAACTGACAAGGCTAGAATATAATTGGAATATGCCTTTCGGTTCCTATTCAAAGGCTCGCGTTCTTACTCACATGCTCACCAAATAGCAATCCCCAAACAACTTCATCTTGGTAGAGTTTGATGAATTGGCATCTTTAATGGTCCCAACAATTTCAACCCATTCACGATCTGCAAGTGAAATTGTCATGCCAACTTTAGGTTTAGGGTTTAAGGTTTGACTTTCGTCCATTACTTTTGGGTTCTTCATTTAGGGTTTGTGCTTTGATTTTATGTTTTAGGTTTAGGGTTTTCATGTATGAATTCTATGGTTTAAAGTCTAATTTTTATGGTTCATGGTTAAGGTTTAAGTTTTAAGCCTTAAGATTAGGGTTTAAGCTCTAATTTTTGTCCATTAGGAATGGTTGTAGGATTTAAACTTTGGGGTTAAAGTTTTTAAGTCTAAAATTTAAGGTTTAGGGTCTGATTTTTTGTGTTTAGGATTAGGGTTTAGGTTTTAGGGTTTCATGATTGGGTTTCAGGTCTAATTTTTTGGCTTAGGGTTAGGGTAGAGGTTTTGGTCCTTAAAGTTAGGGTTTTTAGGTTTGAAATATAAGGTTTAAGGTCTATTTTTTTGTGTTTAAGATTAGGGTTTAAGTTTTTGGGTTTCAAGGTTGGGTTTCATGTTTGGATTTTTTGGCATAAGGTTAAGGTTTAGGTTTTGGTTGTTAGTGTTAGGGTTTTCATGTTTAAGGTTTAGGGCCTGAATTTTTGTGTTTAAGGTTTACGTTTTAGGGTTTAGGGGTTAGGTTTCAGGTCTGATTTTTTTAGCTTAGGGTTAAGTTTTAGGTTTTAATCTTTAACGTTAGGGTGTTTAGGTTTGAAATTTAGGGTTTTCAAATTTGATGGGTTTTATTGCATCATCACAGCTAAAGTTTCAATTGTATTAGGCAAGCCCTCCAAGTTGCCACCTGGACAATGCATCCTTAACTTCATTCTGTATATGAAACATGACAATGTCACCAGGTATGATGCCATTATGGAATTGGTCAAAATATGCATTATGTGATGATGCATTGTGCATTACATCATGCATCCACCATGCACTCTCAAATGAGATCCAATGGCCCACATATGAGGAAAGGGTTAGGTTAGGGACACATTTTGCATGAATTGCCAGGGTGTATTGGGTTCATTGATGGGAAATTTTTGCAAGCCTTGACAAAATGAGGCGCATTGTACATGGTTCAATGGGTGGAAAAATATTTATGCAATAAACAACACAATCATCATGGACCATCAAGGCTTGTTCATTTACATAAATGGTGGTTACCTAGGCTCCTTTCACAATGTGAACATTTTACAACACTCGAGTGTTTATAGGGACTAGTGCTAGTACTTCACCCATAGAGATGAATGATTTGAGTATTTATTTGGAGGTTCAAGCTATATGGGCAAGGAGATGTTCATTATGTGTAGGATAGGGTGACAAAAGTTGCCACCAAATGCTGGCCATGATGTTGTGCGAACTTACAACAAGATGCATGCATGGTTTAAAGTGTAAATAAAGTGGGGCATAGGTGGGTTGAAAAGAAAGTGAAGGTGCCTCATGAAAAGGTTTGATTCAACAAAACCAAAATATTCACATTTGTTTCAAGTTGCAACTCTCTTAACTAACTTCATGCATAGGAGATGCATGGACCTCACATATGAGGTCATAAGTGATTAAAATGTTAACCTAATGTGGCTGGGTTGGGAATTTCTAACTACAAGTCCAAAACTAATCTAATCCCTATTCTAAACTCATTTTTTGTAATGATATTTAGGTTTTTAATTATCTTTGTGAGGAATTCTTACACACCCTTCCACATGAAGATATGCATTCACAAAACTCATTTGGGGGTGGAACTACTATGTAGTTGTATTCTAACAAGTTAAGGTGGTTCAATAAAATGTGATGAAATTCACTAAGAATCTAATGTGTTGTGTCCATTTAGAGGATACCCAGACATTTTGAAGAATCAAAACTCACCATGATGAAATGTGAAGAAACATTGTGTTGATGTTTAATCAATGTTCATGCTTGATAGTTGACCCCCCTTTGTTCCATTCCTCATAATATCTTCATATAATCTCCTAATCTGACATGCATAGGGTTATTGGAAAGTCAATGTTTAATGAAACACTACTACAAAATTTCATAATTTTTTATTTTTGAAATCAAAAGTTATGCTTCAAAACAAAAAGCTATTTTGACCAAATTTGAAAAAAAAAGACAACTTCAACCCCCTTTACTTTCGGCAAGTGTGGTTCCCTTGCAACAACTCTAATGATGTTGAAATTTTGAAAGAATGTTCCACACCTCCCAAAATAGAACTATTTGAAGTTAAAGACAAATCCAATGGTGGATTTAAGAGGAACAACTATTTTAGTAAAAAATCTAGAGGCTTATTCATGGAAATCATTTCATGAACTTCATTATAACTATTTGCACACACAACTTCCTTCCATGTTTTTTTGTTTGCACACATTTTTTTCCATGAATAACACTTTTTCACACATAACAACTAGTTCTCCTATCACACACTCATTCTCCTCCTCTTCCAAAGAAAACACAAGATCAAAAAAACTCCTCCCTTTCAAGCTTCCCATTACCCCTCCTTGAGCTTGTTTTCCTTGTCCAATGGAAGTTGTGGAAATCCTTCCTTCCAATCAATGGCTTCCTCATCCTTCATGAACCAATGAAAATAAAAAATGATTTACCTTCCAATGGAGTTTAAGATGAGAATTCTTATGCCCAATGAAACACTAAGAGGGTTCCATCCTTCAATCAAATAAAATGAAAATCCTCATAATGAATGGAATTGGAGGATTCATCCTTTTCCTTACCTTGGACATCTTGATGGGGTTCTTGAGTTTGATCATTGTCAATTCCGTCCGTTTGACTTTAACATTCTACTTTTTCTAACTAATTATTTCAAGCAATTATCTATTAATATAATTTATTGGTAGTAATAAATAAACATCCTTGAGCTCCCATTTGATTAAATCAACTCAATGGTAGTAGTAACACTTTTGTGTACCATTTATTCTTTTCATATCCTTTAGTTATTCCTTATTGTATATTAATTAATTGTTTAGTACATAATAAATTGGAATTAAAATTTAACTTACAAGAATTCCCATGTATTTTTAGATCCACCATTGAAATTAGGGTTTCATGAATCCATTGAAATTAGGATGTTTGGGTTTTCATGAAATTTTGCTATCATTGCCACACATTACGTCTACCCTAATTTATTAAATAAAGGCATTAACCCCCTTTGAATGTGAGTACCAAATTGTTCCGGCTAAGCATTTGGTTTTTGTTGATGCATGTGAAGATTCAATCATGGTGGATGATGTTATTATGCCTTCGAACCTTCTAATTGTGCCATTAAAAAAGGATGAGCTGAAAGTGAATGTCTCCTAATATTCGCATGAAGAAGAATTGTCTAAAAAAGTGATGTGCACTTGAGTTGATCATTCGGCATGGGATCGTCAATTCCAATTCGTCAATTGTCTCCTAACCCACATGCCTTAACAATCTACTTAGAATTTGTTCTTGTTCGTGGAGCCACACTAGAAAGGTTTGAAAAGTGTTAGTGTAAAGATGACAATGTTTGTCTTCATTGTCGAACTTGGGTTCCTAATGATGGCCATTATCTTTGGATACGAGGCCTAATCAACCCCCTTTCCATGGAGCATTGAGTTGAATACCTAGCTCATACCATTCATCACATTTTGGATTTTTTGCAGTTGTGATATATCCCTTTTAAATCGTTTACTAAGTTGCAATTCACTTGAAGCTACTTAGGTGGAAATGCTAGTATTTAAATTCGATCTTGAATCTATTTAAAAGCCTAGTAAAAGTGAAGATTGAATAAGGATGTATTAGGACTACATCCTAGAAATCTTACAAGTACATCATTAGTGCTTGAAAATTATTCTACAAAACTAATTTAATATTGTCATGGCAAAATGTCAATGTTAATTATGGGCTTGTATTCCCAATATATCAATAAAACCACATCTAATTCTACATCCTTTTTCACCTCTCTACAACATTAAAAAAAAAAACATTTTAGAAGGTTTACTACGTTTTTAAATTAATTAAGTGTTACATCAATTTAAATAAGAAAGTTCTCTACGCTTGGAAATATCCAAAGGCTAATTCAACTATTAATAATTAATACTTGGAAGTTTATAAGGATTCAAATCATTATTACTAAGGAAAATTATGGAACTAAAACTTAACAACTTGTTGAATTGTAATCCATGGCTGACAATCTTCAAGTTACTAATTTTCACCTTATTCAACCTTTGATTGTTGGTTTCAACTTTGCTAGTTAAGAAGGCATTTCAAATCTTAGAGGTTGTGGTGTTGAGGTGAGGAAATTCCACAATTTATCTAAGAACCTTTTATCTTTGAGGGACCTTAGTTTTGTGTAATGCAACGAATTTGGATTGTTGTGTTTCTTGCAGGTTTGATTCAATTTTTGTGTTTGCCCAAAAGTTTACCATCCTTGGAAACACACACACATAACATAATTGGACCACTACACTTAGATTAAAATACATTGGAAATAAAATGTTTAGATACAATCAGAACAAACAATTATGACAATCTAACTAGTCAAGGAATTTAGACCATTATGACCATTAACTAGGGCTAGACTTAAGGATCTATGATTTGATGCAACAAAATAGATGAGGTTTTTGATCTTTGCATCATCATAACCAAAATCAACAATATGATGATGATCATAAAAATACGTAGATGAAGTTCCTTGACCATTTAACTTGAAGTGATGATTTAGATTTAATCCAACCTAATCAACATGTTTTCATAACCAAATCATGAGAAAAAAAACCATCAAGACCACCAAGGGGGTTTAGGGTTTAGGGTTAGGATTGATTAAGTTAGAATAAAAAAAGGATGATGGTTAGAAGAAGAATTTGGAACATTCGGACGAATAATTTAAATTAAAGGTTTGCATTTAAGACTTCGTGCAACAAAATCATAACAATTTTGACTCCCACCATCATCATATCTAGAATCAAGACCATCAAGAATATTAAGATCGACTGAAGGAGATATGGGTAGTGGTAGTCATGTGGTTCAAAATTCTAAAAACATACATAGTGAAAGGTCATATACAAATGTCAAGTTTTAATATCATTTCATGAATCTAGTGAATCATCAACTATGATGCAATATTGTAGGCATTCTAATTTAAATTGCAACCAAGGTTTAAGAGAAAGCCTTGGAAGACTTTATATAACAATTGTGTGATGGTAAGAAACATTGTTAAATTTGATAATTTCGAAGGCTTTTCCATGCCAAATTTGCCCACAACCTTGAACCAAGTTTTGTTTACTTGATGAAGAAGCTACAACATGGATGGTTCCATGGGCAACCAATTGAATATAAGTTTAACAACAAAGTCATCCACAAAAAGGGGGTAGTAGAACGCCATGGCTTTCAAATAAAATTTCTTGCACCTTAAGCTCTACAAGTTGTGGTGTTTTTGGAGGTTTTAAGCCATGGTCAACAAGTTCTAGGCTTGAAGAATGCTCATGAAATGCAGGTTTTAAAGGATCCAAATCTTGGAAATTCTTTAATGATTGGGCAAGCCATGAAGAGGTTAAGGTTTGTAGAAGTTCACAAAGTTTGAGAGTAAACACACAAACTGAATGAGCAAACACCAAAAGTGACCACGATGAGAACAAAAATGTTTGCCATAGTGTGAGTTCTTTTGGGTGACATTTGTAAAAAACTTTATCCTCATCATAACTATTCAATACGAGGGTCATGGTTGTAGTTAAAATTATGCTTCACCTAAATAAAAGGTTGAGGTAAGGTTGTTGGTACTTTTGTTGTAGAGTTGAACGTAGGATGGGTAGTCGGCGATGCAACCACACTTCCTCCACGATGCACTTCTCTATGGATGTTTATAATTCAATTTCCTTCCCTAGGCGCATGTTTTCACAATGTTAAACCCCTTCTCCAAGCAACTTCCCTCCCTCAGTGTCTGTTTTTGCAATTTAAAACCCCTTTTCCAAGTAGCTTCCCTCCCTCGGCGCATGTTTCCATAGTGCTCAACCCCTTCTCCAAGCCATGATGTTCTCTCTCGGTGCCTGATTGTGCAATGTTAAATCCTTTCTCCAAGCATTAGTGTTATTTCTAAACCATTTGACCTCAAAGAACCCTTAAGAAAAATAAGTAAAAGAGTGAGTGGTGAACTGAATGCACTGAGCAGAGCAACTGGGCATGTTTCACGCTGAGTTCGTGACAAAATTTTTTTTTCTCCCCCCATCAGGGCCCTTTGTTACTTTTCGGTGCCCAGTTGAACATTATGACCCATGAATGTGGCAAACACAAGCTTTTGGTGCCGAGTTTGCTGAACTTTACGGATAACTTTAATGTATATGGAACTGGAACTGATTTCTGAACCAAGCCTGGAGGTTCTTGAATTGAAAAAATGTGCCAAAACCGATATCGTGGGGTTTAGTCATTTGAAGAACTAAGCTCAAACCTGCACCCCAAGAACCTACAAATTTTTTTAAAGGTGTCAAAACTAGGTTCTCTTCAAAAGAAAGGCCTATCCAACACTGGTTTTCAATGGACATTAGAGGTTTCTCCCATTCCTGCTTTTTCACCCTCTGTCGAAAGCTGGAGAATAACCTTTGGCCAACCCTAGACTTGACATTCGTCTACTAGCCTTGAAAAAATACAGAAAGATTAAAGAAAATTCTCAAATCAGAGATTCCAAGAATCCATTTAGAGAGCATCCTGGATCAAGGATGGATAATTATACCTTTCCGAGTTACTAACTTCACAGAACTTTGCGCTGACTATTCCCATGGATCAGTAACTTAAATACATGTAAATGATGCTTCAGAAAAACAAAGAAAAACAAAAACTCATTTTTAGCATAAGTAGCTAGAGAATATATATATTTCTTGTTTGGGTTCCTCTTGTATCCCCCCCTATGTGGTCCACATCCCAGACAGAGATAAGAGCAGGTCCAGCAGCAGGAATATACTCAACAGTGTTCCAAAAGTTCTACAGACTTCATAGATTTCACGTTTATGGGTGAGCACTGAGGATGGGGAAAAAATAACTTGCATATTACTTTGGATATGTCAGACATTGGTGGAGACCCACATACTGGGTGTAAGTAGTTCTGTTCTAATAAGCACTCTAACTTAAGCTATTCTTCACTCTCGACATTATTGCTGGAGTCTGCAAAATAGTTTAAGAATCTCTTCTTTGCTTTACCAATGAGTTTGTCCTCATCGTGCATGGCATTTAAATTTTTTTTTGGGGAAACAGAATGGCAGACTTGACTGACAAGCTGATACTACTCACAAGTGAGGCCCAATGACAGAGGACACAATAAGGCTTTCACCTGCTCACCAGCAAGTTTGAACTCAGGACCTTTGTGATACCAAGCAAGGCCACACCTGGAGCCATCGACCTTCGGACATCTTGCATGGCATTTGAGTGAGTTATTTTTTCATCTTTCAACAGTGGTCCTACCTGTAGGATTCTCCAAGTTGACAGACCCTCTTAAGTACATCTGAAGAGTTATGCAAATCCATTCAGATGGTGTGAAGTACATTGTTGTCACTTTGTCACAAAAGCGGATCTCTTTATGACAAAGCTTAGACTAAAGCCAGATCACGGAACAAAACTTACTGCACTCTATTTGTCCCTGCTCAATGCTAGTCCCTGAGCCTGACTGAAATTGGTAGTTGGCCTTAAAAGTTGCAATGAAGGGCTTCTGTGAACCCTGCTCTGCAAACTGATGGATTTGACTGAGACTTAAGCTTTTACCAAAAAGAAATTCACAAAGTAATTTCACATGCACAATTTCAATACTAAAGAATTGACATGTATGATATACCATACACTAAGCATGAAAAATGTGTTTTTTAGTTTCCCCCCTTGCCCCTCAGGAACATTTTAAAATTGCCTTTTGAAGGATTCATTGGATTATTGGCCTCCAGGTTTTGAAGGGCAATTTTTCCTTTTCCATGTATTAATAATCATCAATCATTGGAAGGCCACTTTGCTGTTTTCCTGTGCTCCCAAATAAATGAATGGAATAGAGCCTTCAGCACTGAAGACACTTTGCAGTTGGATCTCATTTGAGCTGCAGGAACAGAAAAAGCGTATCAAAATATGTTGCAATTTGTGCCTGTATGGATGTGGAGAGAGAAACTTGTCACAGGGATGCACCATTCCACAGATGAGGAGGATTTCAGAACCTAACTATTATTCTCTGCTTTATTGATATGTAATCTGCAGAACAGTGTCTTCTTCTCATCAACAGGGTACAATAAATGCCAATGCACAAATAAGTAAATTAATATGTTACAGTGATAATGTTACATCTTCCATGTTGATCTGTGTATCCCTAACACACCTTCCACAAACAGTTTGTTGTTGTTCAAGGTGCCTTTATATTACACAACTTGTGGGCTGATGCCATGTGCTTTGAATCCATGAGCCTAGACTGCCTTTCCAATTCTCGGCAAGTATCCAAATCTCTCAAAACACCCTGCATATCTGAACTGTCATTCAGCAGCATTTGTTTCCCTCCCTAAATCCAATGTACCACTGACGCTCTCTTCCTCGTACTCAACATCTGAAGCTGAATCAAACTCACTACTCCTCTCTGACAACAAACTAGATTGTGAATCACCATCACACCTAGAGCTGATTTGATATTCATTCATGACTCCATTGATTTCTTCCTCATTCAGAGGCAGATAGCAGTACAGGAGCTTTCCATTCAGATAGTCTTTCAGAATTTGTCGAGATGCTCTTGTCTCATCTGGGAGTCCACTGGATGAAACTTGCCCCCGTGATTGAGCATATGCACTTAGCAACTCAGCAGCAGTTGGAGACCGGTTTTGAGGCTCATAAGGCTTAGGTGTGGGCAATGTAAACCCATAGATGGATTCCAGAGTTTCTCTCGGGATTTGGGAGGCAACCACTTGAATGGGTCCCCGGTGATCCATCATGCGGTCTATTGGAAGTACCCCTGCTGCCACCATCTCTGACCTTGAGCTTGTGAAGGAGGGGAACACAAGTCCCGGACAGTCACACAGCATCAGACTGTCACTAATTATCAATGTCTGGAAGTGCTTTGTCTTCCCAGGAGTTGAGGTCACACCCGTTTTCTTCCCACCAATGAGTGCGTTGATGGTTGAGCTTTTTCCAACATTCGGATAGCCAACAAATCCAACTACAACTCGTGCTGGAGCAGTTGATGTACTTACCCCATTCTCTCCTTCCTCATCTCCACTGGTGAGATTGCTCCTTTCTGTGTCCAGATGGTGATGGATGGACTCCTGGACTGCGGTTTTTCGTGACACAGAGATTGCTTCAGCTTGCTGTTGAAGGTGATGCAGAAGTGCTTCACGTCCAAGCACTGCTATCTCCTCATCATCAGACTCCCTCTCCTCCCTCTCATCCTTCCTCTCCTCAAAGACTGGAGAAGCAGCAGACTGAAGGCTTCGAGCTTTGTCTTCTAGTAAGGCTGTGGCGGCTTTAGCAGACCAGAACAAGAAGGAAATCCTCTGCTTTTTGAAATACATGGCCCACTTCCGCCTGCAGCAACTCCCAAACAGGGTGTTCTCATCAGCATTCTCATCTGTCAAAATCTGAGTGTCCCAATATTCTTCCCCATTCCTTCATCAAGAATGGCATACCTTTCTATGGCATACGAACCTTTGAGGAGTCCAGAAAGATCTGTATGCTACATGCGACACTTTCCCACTGTTTAAAAATGGTTTGAGGAAAAAATACTGCTTGCCTAAACCCTAAACCACCACAGAAAGGGACACACATGGAAGACTTGTCATACCTGACATCTGGAGTCAAGAGATCTGCCTTGTTGAGCAGCAGCATGGTTTTCCTGTTCGGATCAATCTCCTTCACATAAGCCTGCTAAGTCCCAAAACCAAGATCAAGAGGTAAGCCTCCTACTGCAGCCTATCTAGTGCAAGTTCAGCCAGGATCCATGTCTAGCAGTTCTGACACAGAAACCTTCAAGTTCAACCCTACAAAAGGAGCATGAATAGATTTTACCTCCAAGTCTGGACATTGATAGAAAAGTGGATTTCGTGCATCAACAACCATAACCACCTGATTCCATACACATACATACACATGTTAAAACCTCATTCCCATACACTGATGAAGAAAAATGATAGCAAAATGATAGAAGATGTGGAGGAAGCTGCACAAGAAGAAACATGATAAATATGTACCAAGTCACAACGTTCAAGTACACGCCAAAGCTGCCTCCAGATGTCTAAATTCTTCTCAAACGGAGTGAGAACCAGCTTCTCATTGTTCTCCAATCTGCAAGCCCCACCCAAGTATGTAGCAGTTCATGTACACTGCAAAGACGTTTGCTGCAAGAAGATGGCATGTGAGGCTAAGGAAACACAAGCTTATCTGTAACTTATTTCAATGATGGTTCAATTGCATAGTACACTTACGCTGCTAATCCTCGTCGCCAATTCAGAAAAGCCTGCCTCTCCTGCAGATCAAGCTGTTGTGTGCTCATTGTAGGATGCCATTTTGGCCTGTAAACAGAACAGATTCACCCTGTCAGGGTGTGTGATCAAACACACCACAACTAAACAATCAAAGCTCTTAAAGCAGCAGTATCTCCACATTGAAATATGAACAAGAAATAGCTTGATGTAATGCACACAATTCGGAGACAGCTGCACTTGACTCATTCATAAAGCTGCTTAAGGAAATGCCACTTGAATTTCATTCATACATACTGAGTGCAGAAAGTCTGGAGTGAAGTGAGAGAGGGAGGTTCCATAGCTAGAAAACACATCACAAATTGACACAAGCTTACATACACAATCACACACCATGAACCAAGCAAGCAAACTCTTGGATGTCAAAAAGAGTGATCATTCAAAATCACCTTCGAGGAATGGTTAGACTAGATTGATGCAATGCCTCCTCAGCCCTCCGCTCTTCCTTTTGGTCTTCCAGAGTGTCAATGTCAGTTTCCCTGCACAAAATGACACGAATTGGGGTTGTTAGAAAACCTAACATAGTCTGCAAGCATGGTGACAATCAATGAAGAAAGATCAAGCAATGTCCCCATGTCTGAGAGAATTGCCCAATTCTTCCAAAAACTAAGTTCCTGCACACTCAAAACTGCCAGGGACTTTATGGCAGTTGAGTTCCTGGACATCTCCTGAACATCTCTGTTGATGGGCCCTTTTCCAAGGGTTTCCTCAAGTTTAGGGTTAGCAAAAGCAATTGGAAGAGTTCCTGAACATTTCCTGAATATCTTTGTTAATGGGCCTTTTCCAAAGGCTTCCTCAAGTTTAGGGCTGGCAAAAGCAATGGGAAGCTCAAGAATTGATCGCCAGAAAATCAGTCTCGAAGAGCGGGAGTTTGGGTGGGGAACATTGAAGACAGGAGTAGTAGGGCAAAAAGAGGCAACCGAATGAGCGAAGAAACTTACGGGGTGATGAGAAGCTCGGGAAGAAGAGGGTTGACGGAAGAGAGAATACGGCCTGCTAGCTCTGCCTGCTCCATGACTTCATCGAGATCACGCACATCGATCAAAGACTCCAAGGGTTTGCTCTCCCTTCCTCCAGTCATCATCCCCTGCTTCTGATCATTTGCCGCATGCACATGCCGCTTGATCAGCGCTTGCCCTGGACCTGTCGTCGCCTTCGCCTTCCTTCCCATTTGCACAGACGCTGCTCAGCTTCCGGAGGCTGTCGATTTTCGAAGAACTCCAAATCCAATCCCCCAGCCAACAAATTTCTTTTCGCTCCTCCCTTCGCTTCCGGAAATCTCCACAAATCCCCGCACTGTGCAATTCCAATCCCTCGTAAGAAAACCACCTTCTCCAACCGAAAAAGACTACAAACAACCGAGAATTAAACAACCATGAAGCTTCCAGAAAGCTTGACCTCCACCCCCGGATGAAATCTGCAACTCAAACGCCGACGCTTGAAAGAACAAAAATTCCAACCCAAAAAAATCAAGAAAAAAAGGAACTAACTACCTACCCAACACGTCGAAGAACTTGCGCGGTGGCTTTCTTCCAGCACAGTGGATGATCTCTTGTGGCTCTTCAAAACGAAAAAAAAAAGCAACTGACAACCTTCCTAAATAAAGGAGGATTTCTTCTTCCAATTCAGAAGCTCCGAACAGAAAAAGAAGCTTTATTGTTTTGTGGAATTGTAAGTAGAACCAGAAAAAATCTGTTGCAATTAGGTAGTAAGTTGCCATGGCAGCTGCAGTAGTAGGAGCGGGGTCCCGCAGTTTTCTTGCACTTAGAGCATCTCCAGCACTGCTCAAAACGTAACGCTGCAAAAAAAATTCTCACATCCAAGTTTAGTCAGCGTAGTACCCGAACGGATTCGGCAGTTTAGTGCCTAATAATTTATTTATTTATCAGAATGCATTTCGGCACATAATGTATTAATTTAAAATATTTTCGACATAAATTGTAAGAAATATTTTTATTTTCGGCATGGATGAATGATTTTTCATTCATTTGAAGTTCTGTTCAGTTGTCAGGATTCTTGATTAACTTATTTGTCTTCACCATTTTGATTCTTGTTTTTTCCTAATTTCCCTTTCAAGAAAATTTAGAAAGGAGCAACAAGTCTATGAAAACATGGTGAAAGCCTATTCATGAAAGTTTTCTCGAGTGATGTTGAAGGTTTTGGTGGGGATTTTCATTTTTGGGATTTTCACTTTTGTGATTTACAAAGCTTTTGGTAGAGGTTTGAAATGTTCAAAATGGGCAAAGAAAGACTGCTTACAACAATGTTCCAAAGCATTACAAGTGAGGAGCTATAGACATAATAGATTCTCAATGAACAAGTTGTTCAAAAGCAATTGGTTGTCGACAAACCAAAGAAGCGTCATGTGAGCAAGGCAAGAAAGGTTGTAGTTGGAATATTATTTTCACAAGAGATAAAACAAGAGGATGAGGAACCTACTAAGGAGGGGAAGCAACAAAAGAAGGGAGGATTGTCACCTACAAAGAATGATGGAAAGTAGTTAAAGAAGAGAGGATCCTACACAAAATGGTTTCATCTTCATTTGTGGCCTCCCATTTCTACTACAATCAAAAAACATGGTAACAATTTTGGAGCATTACACTTTTTGAAAACAATGTTCAAGAGGCCCAACATGCCAAGTCCTTATGAAAAATTGAGTACAACATGCTTATGGGAGTGGTTCATTACAAGTGGTGAATTAAAACCAAACTATAAGCATGTAATGGAAGTTGGGACAACAATGAAATCCAACAAAGAATCTATGCATGCATTGGAGGACTACCCAAAAGTTTGTCACTCACTTGTTGTCATGTTATAAAAAATGAAAGAAGTTGGACAACCACTTTCAAAAAGCATTGTAGAACCTATTATTCATGGAATGATAGAATTTGCAACACCTAAAATCTTGCAAGAAGGCCTTGGAGGGTTTTTAGTCACAAGATAATGGACCAACTAATTCATGAAATAATACATGAATTGGTCTTTCAAAATGGCCACAATTGTAACAAGTAAACTACCACCTAATTAGTTTGAACAAGGATGTAATATGGCTTATTGAGTAGCTTACTTAATGAAGGTTTATAACATTCCTCCAGCCCTAATTGTTAATAATGACCAGACAAGTGTTCATCACATCCCAACAACAAGAAAAAGGACTTGGGAAAAGAAAGGATTAAAACACATTCAAATTTTAAGGGTTAAAGACAAAAGACAAATCACAATGGTTATATCTTTAGTTGCAAATGGTTTCTTACTTCCCCCTTAAATTGTGTTCACACGTACTACTCATTGATGTTTGCCACCATCTAATGACAAAAAAGACAAATGCATGAAATCAGGTTGGGATCTTACCTTTAGTGAAAACCATTAGTCAACATTGGAAACAACGAAGCAATTTGTCCATAAGATCTTATTGCCATACTTGCACACTCAAATTTGCCACTTAGGATTGCAAGAAAGTCAAAAGATGGTGTGGTTGTTAGATTGTTGGTCCATGCATAAAGGCCATGGGTTTTTGGATTAAATGAAAGAAACACATCCGAATATCTTGGTGATATTCATTCCAACTAATTATACCAATGTCTTCCATCCAACAAATGTCATTTTACAACAACTGCTAAAGCATGCATTCAAGGTACAATTCAACTCTTAAACTATTGCAGTCATCAAACAATAAATTGAAGATGGCCAAAATTCATAGGTTGATTTCAAATGAGTAACCTAAAGTCTCGCATCTATAAGTAATTACATTACGCATGGAAGCAAATGCAAAACATGAAGGAAACCATTGTGAAAGGGTGAGATACAACATGAATCACGAGGGCATTCAAAAGTGAATTTCATCTTGTTACAATGGAGGCAAATGCAACCACCTCCTTCTTCAATGTCATACTAGACATTGAAGAACATAATGAAATAAAGATGGAAACAGACCCAACAAAAACAACATTGACAATAATGGAACAATGTTTGTCACAACTATAAGTTATACATTTATTGGTAACACAAAAGGATTGAAACAATTAGCTAGGAAACAACATTCATATAAGTAAAATGTTTCATGGCTTCATAATCATACCATGGTAATCCATTTTAGTGATTGTTGGCATGTGCCATAAATTATCCTAGCTATGATCACATTCTAGTGTTGGATGGTCATGTAAATTGTTCCAAGAGACAAAAACATTAGCAATCCATGGTTTTTTGGAAGTATGGAAACTTGCATTTGATGCCACCAAAGCTTCATAATTACTTTCTTCACATGCTACAACTATTGTATGAGGTGTAGATCTTCTTTTTGCATCTTCTTTAGCATTAATTCCCCAATTAGATTTGCAACATGTTCCCACCATGATGTATCAAAAAATTAAGCAAAAGAATGCATGAGATGTTTCTTTCTCGATCTTTCTTTCTTTCATTTCAAGAACTTTTGCTTCCATAACCAACATGTATGGGATGAAGCATAAGCAACCATTTGATTCTCCTTTTTTCAAGTAGGGGAAAATCGGGAAGCCACATAATTTTTTCTATTATAATGGTCAATAGAAAGTAAAAGTACATAAAATAATTTTTCTTCACTAAAGTTGTATAAATAACATAAATCCATGTTGCATGGAATACTAAACATAGAATAAAATGTTGTTACTAAAAGTGGAAAAGTTGTCTTTATATAGTTCATTGGAATTCCTCTTTGGGCAAAAAAAAATGTTTGGAGTGTGTTTGTTCAAAGAATAACATATTGTAATTTTAATACTACAAGGTAAATAAGTATGTGAGGAAAAAAAAAAAAAGTCTTATAACATTTCTAGATTGGTCTATGGCCTTTGAACATTGAAAATATTTTGTAACTCCTTTCTTAGTGCATCTAATGTCATAAAAATCATAAAAATTGGTTAAAAAATGAGTAAGATATGGTTCATGGAAGTAAAGCTTAGGTAGTGAATGTAAGGTATAACCACAAAAAATAATTTATGTTTTATTTAGTTTAAGATTTATGTACATTGGTCTAATGCTTTTGCATTTCAAATATTA
>Ga0116231_10008638_pt1 | contig 17751 bp, 9 predicted proteins | sample S1TSphgellanicum_2_FD_89695 | JGI IMG/M metagenome (GOLD analysis project Ga0116231, IMG submission 89695) | Host-associated microbial communities from peat moss isolated from Minnesota, USA - S1T2_Fd - Sphagnum magellanicum MG | ecosystem: Host-associated > Plants > Peat moss > Unclassified...
TTTTTTCTCAGTTAACTAGTAATTAAATGTGTAATAGGGATTGTTAGGTTTGTGAAAATTTTAAAGGACCATTGGAAGCCTTAGAAAGGGAGCATTATTTTCCATGTTCAACAAAATAAGGTTGTGTGTAACCTTTTTTACAAAATTCAAGCCAATGGGATTGTTGGATTTGGTGGTTTAAATTTTTTTTTTTTTTTAAATTATCTTGAGTGGACTAATAGTTCAATATGTAAAGACATGGTTCTAACACATTACTTGTGCACTTTGTTTGTCACCGCCCTTGCATTTTTTGGCTTGTAACTCTTATTGGCTAAAATTGTAAATTGGGCAACCACCTTTGCATGTTAGCTTTTCCATGTCTTTCATGCATAATTTTCATGTAGATTACTATAACATGTGCCATTGATCCAAGTGTTAACTATTTACCTAACTATTTTTTCCTTACAAAAAAAATCATATATTATATTTTAATTGAATTTTCAATGACAAAAAAATACTGAAATTTCAAATCTCATTCATTAAGGTTAAACATTTTCAAATCGCCTTCATTAAATCACTTTCCAAAAATACCAAAAAGGCCCCCAAATTCTGTTTATAATTTATAATTTTGATTTCAATGGATTTTCGATGAAAACTTTATTTAATATTCAATTTCCACCAACAATCAAAGTATGTGAAGGTTCCAATGTATTTCTAATGTTGTAAAATAGATGAAAATTTATGGAAAAGGGTCATATATTGGATGAAAAGTTGAAAAAGAAATTTTCATAATGAATGAACGTTTAAAAAGGATGAAATGTTGAAAGTTCAAGTTATACAATGGACAAAAAGTTAGGAATGGAGAGATGAAATGTAACACATTCATCCATTGTGAAACCTTTGAAAATTGTAAGGCCTTATGATTTTCCTAAACACATTCCTAATGGGAACTGAAAACAAGGTCTTTGTAAAAAATGTGTTTTCAATTTTTCTTCTCCCAAAGAAACCTATTTTAATTTTCACTCCTTCATTATTGTAGGACCTAAATGATTTCGGCATAAATTAAATTAATTTTTATTTTGCCGAATTTATGAAATGCTATATATTACTTGTGTAGAAATTTTTATAAAATTAAAACCTGCAAGATTTCAACAATAAAGTTTGAACTATAGACCCTCAAAAGTTCAAAAGCTTGATATAGAGACAACCTAGACAAACTAGATCGTCCCACAAGCCTAAAAGAATGTGTTTATTATTTAACTTGTTTGATTCAATGGTTTTTTCATTCTAAAATATTGTAGACAAAACACTTTCAATCAAACACTTGTTTTGTAGTATTGTCAAGGTCAATATTGCCACAATTAATTTGTTGCTCTTGACCAATGTTTGCCCAATTTCAAGAATTTTGATCAAAGACTTTTTTTTTAATGCATAAACAGCCCTTTCAACATTTAAAGATGATTATTCTTGAGGTGAGATACTAATCCTTTGTCATAAGTAGCATAATTACAACTTGTCACATTGTTGGCAAGAATATCTTTTGATGGAAATGGTGCTATATCAAAGGGCAATATGGTTTGAATCAATGTTGGGTAGATATTCCAACTATCACCAAACCCTTTATTTGATTGGTTACATGCATATATTTGAGTGAAGTGAGAATTTGAAAGATTTGCCATATGCTTGGAATATTTGTGAAAATGTGTCTCTACATCATGTTTGGCACCTAGAAGATTTGTTGACCTTAAGCTACTTATACAAATGTTTGGGGTCGACAAATTTCTAGGTGCCAACTCATATTTGGCACCTAGTAGAATTTGTTGACCCTAAACCTTAAACCCTAAACCCAACAAATTTTCTATTTCCATAGTTAGCCACATTGTGTTTTAAGTAAGGTCTTAAAAGTGAGGTCTTGAATACAAATGGTCATTGAATTCGATGAAAACAATTGGTTGTTATGTTTGTTCAAAACTTTTGAATGTGTTTTTTGGTCCTCAAAAATTTGGCACTAGAAATCATTTGCACACAATGAAATGGAAGGAAGGTAGAAGTTTAGATTTTAAAGTTTTAATCTTAGTTCTTTTTTTTTTGTGAAATTGAGTGCAATGGTTAAGGTAATAGAATGTGACCATCTACTTTTGTGGTTTTTAGAAGGATAGTTTCATTGATTTGCCAAGTTCATGAGTGTTTTGATACTTACTAGATCAACCCTAATGTTCATTTTGTGTCATATCTACTTTTCCCAACATCATTTTATTTTGTGAGTTTTTCTTGTAACACGTCCATACTTCAAAACTTAAGGGTTGATTTTGTGATTCTTCCATGCTTTCAAAATTTTGGTTGTATTTTAAGGGTTGGAAAATGTTTAGGGTTTAAGGTGTACATTGCAGGACTATAAAAAGCTTGGAGCTTGAAGAGTGAAATTGGTGTACATTGGTATGTTCCCATTAACAATTGACTAATGTTAGAAGGTCCAAAGGTGAAAAGTGTAACATTAAAGGTATTGCATTTTGAAATTCATGATTTGTGGGATTCAAAAAGAATCAACATGAAAATAAAAACATTGGGCCTCAATGAACCAAATAAAACAACAAGAGATGTTTTATCATGACATGTAAATTATGAGTTTGTTGTTATAGGTCACAATTACATTTCAACAACAACATTCCTTGTGCCAACCCAATCTAATCTTCGTACTTGATTTTTTTTAGCATTTGTGTTTGCAAAATAAGGTTCATTGCAATGTCCTTACAAAAACTTGTTTGGTTCTATGCCCATGCAAAACTATAACTTGCATGTAAACCATTAGTTTCACTAATAAATATATTGTAAGGTCATGCAAATTGTGCATATAATGTTTTAAGAGTTTAAAATAATAAATTTTTGAGAACTTAAATGTAAGAACAAATGTATGATTGTCATTATGATCGATTATGAACAAATAGTCAAGTCAATAGTTATAACATCAAAGGGTCATTTGCTAACACTTCATTCTCATTACGTGCAACTATTTGATTGAATATCAAGGTTATATGTAATCCCATTTAAATATTTTCTTTCAAAACTTGATTATAATGTTGAATTTTTTTGTAAGAATTTTTTATCAAGTTGTTTTTGAAAGAAGAGAATGGAATGCATCAAATGTGATTGTGCTTAAAAATATACAACATGTGTATTTCATTTTAAATCCTTTTTATTCAAGATGTTGTCACTATAGTTGTTGCATACTTACTTTGGTTTTGATTCTTAAAACATTGTTTGCAGCTTGGTGTTAAAACATATGCATCTACTTTCATTTATTCTCCCTTGTTATTTAATCATTTTGTTTAATGGGTTTTGCAATTCAAAGTACATCTATCAAGAACACCCACAAACTAAGTTCAAAGTTGAAATGCTTCACAACCCAATGGTTATATTGCAAAATTTTGATGTTTAAATTATAATAGTCAAAAGATTGAATGTGTAATGTACAAGAATTGGGGAGGTATCCTGAAAATCATAAAAGTGAAAATGGCAAATAAGACAATTGATGCACACAAATTTCAACATTTCCAACAAAATGAACAATTGCCATTTAAAATAAAGATATTCAAGTATTTTATCTTGTTTTATTTTGATCTCTTTCAAATAATCAAAAACATATAATTATTGCGTATCATTTTCTTTTCACAATTTAATAAAACTTTTGCAATCCTCAAACAAAGTAATTTTATACACATTTCCAATGAATCATTTACATCAATTATTGCTTCAATGATTCTCCTTATCGCTACATTTTTTCTCCTTAAATTGATCATCAACACAAATATAACCATATGTACATTACAATTTTTTTTCTTTGTTCATTGTTACATTTAATTAATGTACAACAAAATGAAACACCTAAACATATTTAAAATTGCTCACAACTAGACTTGCTAGATTTAACATACTTAATGATAGGCCAACTTCAAATCCCAAGTATATTTTGTGACTATATTTGTTGTTAATAATATTGCATTTAATACAACTTTTTGCGTTGGGTCTCTTCATTCTCACTTGTGCTTTAAACTTGAATTCTTGGCCTATAACCTCCATTGTTACAAGATTTTCTTAAATCTATAAACATGATTTGTTATTGAAACATGAAGACTACCATCCATTTGTGAGTATCATGAAAAAAACAAACATCACAAGCTTTAGAATCCAAATAACACAATCAACTTGTAGGATAGCAATATTTTGCCCTTCAAAACTAAGGCTGTCCCCAATTAGCAATGTTAAGCATGACACCTTCATATTATCCAATTTTGTGAGAGAATTTTTGCAGGTTTGATTGGTTTGGGGTTTAGGGTTAGCTACTAGTGAGTTTGAAGTATTTTGCATGAGGGGATTCTAGTCCTTATTTTTCACCATGGTATTAGCTTCATCGGTTTGGCTATCTATGGCTTGTTGTCAAAATAGGTCCATATTCCATACCCAAACTTGTGAGCAAGTCAAGAAACATTCTTGATGTGGTGTTTATTCTACCTCACAAACTCACATTTCACTGGAAAAAATGACATAACTCCATCGTTGTGTAGCGATCATAAATTGGAAGGAATTGGTACTATTGAAATGATGTGGGTGTTTTGTATCTTTCGGTAGCTTAATTGCTTGGCTATGCTACAATCATTCAAGACGATGTTGATTGTTAGGAAGATTACAACATGAATGAATCAATTATGGTGTGTCTCCATAAAACACATGATGAACTTAAACTTGTCCACACCTTCAAAGTCAAGTGCTCAAATTAGGTGGTGATTCTTTTTACCCTGTCATACCAGGTGGGTATCACCGGAAAAAAAATTGACAAGATTTTACACTTTAACTTTTTCATGGACAGATGATCACCACTTCAGCTACATCACAAAACTGGAATAAAACTGCATAAGATTGCAGATATGCATGACTAGATGCAATTTTAGGGTTCAAATTACCTTGGGTCATGTTAATTTGACATTTGTTAGATTTTAATGAGCTTTTTGATTAAGGGTTAGGGCTGCCTTAATCTAACATTGATTACATCTAATAAGAAACATGATCTGCGTTAAAACAAAGCTTTGATCAGCCCTAATAACACAACCTTGATCAGCCCTAATAACACAACCTTAATCAGCCCTTAATTGAACTTAACTGGCCTCAAAAATCAATTTTATTACACCATATCCAATTAGGGAGCTTGTTAAGTATCTTTCTCAATTGTTGTTGTAACCAATGGTACATTCACACCCTCGGTTACAGTACCTTCAATCTCTAACCCTAAAACTATAATTCCTGGAAGTCTATAACTAAAAAATAATACTAAAGGGGGTTGATTCCAGTGAAATTTTTTTCATGAAAAGATTTTCACCACTTGGCAACAAAAAAAATCCAGTATGACACATATAAAGGATTCTTTTTTTTCTTTCTGAAATCACCATATTTAGACAATAGGTTTCAGCTGGTCACCAAAATATAGCAGGATACTTAAAATTTTCTACTTTGCTCTCTGACCTGTAGCCAAATTTGGCTGATTCCTCTTGTGGCCGAATCTCCAGTGTGGCTACATCACAAAATTGAAAGAAACAAACCATGGGTTATTCAGCAGCTGACACCTACATACAGATCAATGGACCACAATCAATCCATCACCTAAGTTTCTGGATTTTGCCCCCACAGAGGTTTGCAAACACTGGTATCCTGGAAGTCCTGGCATGTAGCTTCACAGTCCCCAAGAGTTGCAACATTTGGGCATCATTGTACACAGAGAAGGATATTCACAAAAAATGTACCATCAATCACTTGAACCATGCATGCCATAACGTATCATTTGGGAAAAGTAGATAGAAACTAGGGGTAGATCCCAATTGAAAAATGAGAACCCTAATGTGCATCACATTTGTCCGTAGAGAGTTCATCATAGCAAGTACCTTTTGGAATTTCTGGTGTTCAAGAAACTTGAAACTTGAAAACATAACAAAAAAGAAGCCAAGATAATACAGTCCGAAATTTTCAGTGATTGTTCAAAATGCACATCTCCAAAACTGCAAACAAAAAGCTGTCAGAAAACACCCATGTCGTGTATGCACTTCCAACTTCTAATGCCAATGTTTTCATGTGGTTTGGGACCCAGTCTGTCTTCATACCTCCTGTGCACAAGAACTTTGCATTTTTAGGTCCTTATATAATACATGCACAACCTCAGTGTGCATGTGCTTCTTATGGAACATCATCCAAGACTTCCACCAGAAATCGCTGAATATGGTCTAGTGCACTCCTCTCAGCATCATCCTGAGTCATGCCATCAACTCGCTTCCTTTTTTTCAGTGAGTGATCTCCCCCTACAACCACATGAAGGTCATTTTTGACTGTCATCTTCTTCCTGACCTTCTCAAGTTCATTCAAGGGGCACATGTTGTCCTTGCTTCCCTGCCAAAACCCACAATGATTATGACTTTTGATTTAATGGGGTGTTTGTTGTTGTACACACATAGCCTGGAGAGCACAATATCACCCATTCAACACATGAGAATTCAGGTGTAAAAAAAATGCCCCCACCCCCCTTACAGTACCTGCACAAACAAGACTGGAGCTTGAAGCTCTAACAGTGTTGTATCACGAAGTGGTCCCTTATCTCCCTGTTGTGGGGGGGAAAAAAAAACACCATCACTAATTCATTGTAAGGAAATGGAGGAGGACTGAAACTTGGGAAACAATATCAGGGTTCAAGGATGTGTCATAGAAGTATAATAGAGACAGTGGTAAGGGAGGGTGGAGTTAGGGCACCTTCAGGGGGTAACCCAAACACACCACTGCTGCAACTTTGGTGTCTTTCTTACCTGCAACCATGCAGCTCACCCTTTCCCCCACCACACCTTTACCCTCTTCAGACGAGCCCAAATACAGCACGATTGTATTATAGACAGAAATTGTGTCCTGAACTTGGATCCAAGATGTCATTCTTAGAGAGTTTGCAGGTTTCTTCTTTAAACTTCCAATTTGGTAGAATGGAAAAAGGACTGACAAGAATTCAATGCTCATGAGGACTTGGTTCTCAGCTGCTGCTGGGATTTACAGTCTACAACATCTAAGATGATGTGCAGGTGCAAAAGTCTGAAAGAAAACCCTTGAGCCCATGGATTTGCCAATGAGCACCAAAGGGTAAGACAATGCCAGTACAAAAGTCTGAAGCCCTACAGAGGAGGGGAGAAACAGGAAGAAAAAACCTTGAGCCCATGGATTTGCCAATGAGCACCAAAGGATGACCTGAATGCTTTTCAACAGCTTTCTCAATCTCAGCTATGTGGCTGTCCACCAACTTCTCTGCTTTTGGAGGTGGACCGCGCTTTCCATTGACACAATCTGCGGTTGAATTTCCAATTGCATTATGAAGTGATGTCTCTCGTGTATCTCCTTTTGCATCATGAATGGATAACCCAACAAGGGATGGTGCAGAAAAAGGGATAAACAACATGGTGACAACAAAAGGCTTACATGGATAGTCGAATGTGACCACCTCTACAGCATTGGTGGCAGATGCCAGAAGCTCCTTCCATCTGCCTCACATGCCCACAACCCCTGCATCAGTTTTCTTTTTTGTTGTGTGAATGCAAAATGCATACATCAAATTCTCATGTATAGAAGAGTTCTTTTGGAGTTTGAGGTTTAGGGTTTAGGGTTTAGGGTAGCGTACCCACAAGGTTTCACTTGCATCAGCAGTCATGGGAAAAAAGGGGTCACCGCAACAGAGCTAAAAGATAGTAGGTAACCGGACAGAGAACGAAAAGAAATGAAAAAGAGACGGAAGAGAAGAATGGCAAGGAGAGCATTTCACAATTGGACAAAAGCAAGGCAGAAGAGAAGGAGACAAAAGGATAGGAACCAGACCTGACCATCCACTCGTGAGATGAATTCCCGCCAGCACCATGGGCAAAAACCACGACTGGAGCACGACGAGAACTTTGCTCCTCCGTCTCGGATACTCCTCCAGTATCATCTTCTCTCGCTCTTTTGCGGGGTCGAAGCTCCGCCATTTTGCAGAGAGCTGGTGTGTCTGGTGTGTCTTGCTCAGAGAAGAGAAAACTAGAACTAAAACTGGCCACGACCCACAGGAAAAAAAAAATAGCATTTCCGAACTGCCAAGGCTTGAAATAAAGTGCTCCTGGGCACTCCGGCAAATTGGAGACGCGCAAGAAAATGGAAAAAAACAAGCTCAGAGACACAGAAACGTTAGCGAAACACCACACTGCCTTCCTCTCTCTCCTCTCCTTGCACTGCCCCCTCGCTCTTTCGTTCGTCTTCGTTCGCTCAATTTGCGACGGTAACTGTTTTGCGTCCGTCCTCGTTTGTGCTTTGTTTTCGTCGTGCTTTCGTTCCTTCACTTTATGAGGATAAATAACTGTTTTGCGTCCGTCCTCGTTTGTGCTCTGTTCTCGTCGTCATTTCGTTCGTTCACTTTATGACGATAACTGTTTTGCATCTGTCCTTTTGGTTTGCTCTCCAATTTTACGTTCGGAGTTTTCATTCGTTCACTTCAGGGGCCAGAGTGAACCAGCCCCCATGACTGCACCAGCTGGATGTTCTGTCCATAGGATGAGCTGGATGATTCGCCTCTTTTTCATCCGTCTCTTTACTTTACATTACCCAACATTCTACCACGGTCAATCTTTTCTGGCTGCCGACCTTTGATCATTTTATTTTTTGTTGCCAATTTTTTCCCAACCCTGACCTCCATGTATTACCCACCCACCTAGCTACCCTATTGACCTAAATCTTAGCCCTACCTACAAACTAACAACTAATCCCTTACTTACCTTGGCAAAACTCTTATCTCCTTTTGACTAAACCTCTATCTTTTGGTTACACTTGTATTTTTTTCTTGGCTAAACTTATATCTTTTGGTTAAACCTACATTTATTCTTGGTTAAAGTTATATTTCTTGGCTAAACTTCTATATATTGGCTAAACCTATATATCTTACTGGCCAAACTTCTATCCCTTGGCTAAATTTATATCTCTTGGATAAACCTTCTTTTTTTTTTGTTAAACTTGTATTTTTTGGCTAAACATCTATTTCTTAACAAAAACATATATATTTTACTAGTTAAATTACTATCTTTTGGATAAACCTATATATATTACCGGTTAAACTTCTATCTCTTGGCTAAACTATATTTTTTCTTGGCTAAACTTATGTTTCTTCTTGGTTAAACTTCTATCTCATAGCAAAATCTATATATCTTACTGTCTAAATTTCTATCTATTGGCTAAACCTTTTTTTTAAAAAGTTAAACGTATATTTCTTGGCTAAACCTTTTTTTTTTTGGTTAACTTCTATTTCTTGGCATAACATGTATATCTTACTAGTTAAACTTCTATGTAATTCATATTCCAAAAATTAACTAAATAAATAAATAACACTTCGATTTTGTAAAAAAAAAGAAAAATCAATACACAAGTATGACAAAACTCTATATAATATTCATATATTTTACTTCTCCCTTTTTATGTCATACTTCTAATAGACTAAATTTCCACCAAACTATGGATGAAAGTATTGCATACACAAGGCCAATCATGATGTGGTAAACTTGAATGGCAATGGACCAAGTTTCCATAATACCTTCGTGTTGAGATGGGTACTACCTGAAACATAAGAAATTCATCTAGCTTTAGATGCAAGTATTGCATAGTTTTATTCTACTTTTTTTTTTTTAAAGTATTTTTCGTCATAATGGCAAAACAATGGATGAAGGTATTGCATACCTAGGACCAATCATGATGTGGTTAGACTTGAATGGCAATGGACCAAGTTTCCACAATGCCCTCATGTTGAACTAGTTATTTACTTAAAACATAAGAAATTTAATTAGCATTTTATGCTTTAGATGCAGGTATTGCATAATTTTATTCTAATTTTTGCTTCTTTTAAATATTTCTCATCACAACGATCAAAGGATGGATGAAGGATTGCATACTTGAGACCAATCATGATGTGATGAGATTTGAATGACAATGGACCAAGTTTCTACAATGCCCCCATGCCAAGATGGGGCACCTATTAGAAATATGAACTATAAATAACCCAAGTCCTCCCTAGAAAGGTGGCCAAATTGCACCTTAAACATGGGTTGGTTAATGATGTGGGTATTGCAATTTCAAAGGCTTATGAAGAACCAAACTATTGACAATAAAAGATCAAGAATTTGTAATACTTGCATAAAAAAACTAGTTTATGCACAAAGGGGTCATTTCATGAAGGCGAACAATCTAATTATATATAAGTATTCAAATATAATATCTTTTTAAGGTTATTGTGTGACTACTTCATGATAAGAATAACTAACATTCATGAAGGTATTGCTTAAATGCTCTATCATGTCCATAGAATGTGCTAACTTTATTAGATGAAAGTATTGTTCAATGACAAAAATTGGATTTGGATTCAGAATGTGGGAGATATTGATTTTTAAATGATTTTTGTCAGTGAAAATTCAATTAATGTAAGCAACTATAATAGAAATTCTCCTTGGAAATTATTCACATTTACAACAAAAGTAAGCTAGCTTGATTATTTCAATAGTAGCTCAACATCACCTACATTAGCACCAAAACAAATGAAAAATTGTCAGCTAAGGTAAAACATTAGAAATTTCAAAATGTCAACAATGCGAACAACAAGTATACAATGAAGAAGCTTGAGTTGTAGCAGCTAGTTTCAACCCTACAACTCCAAGATTAGCTCTCACTAGACTTATAAAATGATTACTTACATGAGAATGCAAGAGAAAAATTAATTTTGTGATGTCATTAGAAAATCTAAGATTATTGAATCTAAGCACTGTCAACTCAGAGAAAACTTTGAAATGAGCAGTTTCACCTATTGCATGGGAGAATGAAAAATTGGAATTCCATAGATGTGATGGAGGATTTGAATGTAAAGATGGCAAAAAGCTTTTAATTTATGGAATTCACACCTCCCTGTTTGCCTATTGTTAATTGCAGTCCTTTTTTAAAAAAATTTTTTTTTTCAAATTTTATGATGTAATCAAAGTGGTGAGCATTCACAAAAGCAACAAATTTGGGATTACGAACTAACCAATTTTTTTAAAGTGGGGATGAATGGAGTAAAATCAAAAGAAGAAAAAGAAAACAATAAGTGTCATCATCATCTTCTTCTTTTTAGAACAAACTAGGAAGAAGAAAAAAACAACAAGTGTCGCTGGTGTTGTCTTCCTTTTTTGGGCAACACTCGTTGTTGTTTTCTTCTAGAATAGACTAAGAAGAAGAAGACGACGATGATGGTGAACATCATCATCATCGTTGTCTTCTTTTTGGAACAAAGTAAAAAGAAGAAGACGACAACAATGAACATCGTCATTGTCATCTTCTTGTGGAGTAAGTAAGAAGAAGAAAATGACAATGGTAATGCTTGACATCGTCATTTTCTTTAGGAGCAAATAAGAAGAAGAAGATGACGATGGAGAGCATCATTGTTGTCGTTTTCTTCTTGAGCAAAATAAGAAGAAAAAGAAGATGACAACGAACAACTCATCATCCTCTTCTTTTTCTACAACTATGTAAAAAACAAAAAAAAACTTCTATAGCTACATAAAAAAAAGGGAAAAAAAAATGTAGAAGATGTAGAATCCTTATTTTAGCAATGCTCTTCCCGCATCTTTGTTATGTTCCTCTTGTAGCCCAGCTCCTTTCGCAACAATGCTCCATTATGCAACAATGTCCCCCCCCCCAAGTAACAGTAGCAATGTTCCCCATTTCTTCCACAACAACATTACTCCCCATTTTTTTCTACAACAACATTGTTCCCCTATTCTTCTCACTCACAACTTCACCTTACAATGCCTCCTTCATTCTGGAATGCTCCCATGCACCAACCACAACAATAGATTGTGACAATAATGATGACAACCTATGGTGGGTTTGGGGTTTAGGGTTTAGAAACGTTTGAAAAAAAGAAAAAAATGTTGGTGGGCATATGAGGTAAGTATGGGGGTATAAAAAAGTTTAAAGGTTAAAGGGTAGGCAAAAGAAAACTTTGACTCAACCACTCTGACTACACTAGCTTTGGTAACTTGGATGAACCATTTCATCCCAAAGGGAACTAGTGTAGTCATGACGACTAGGTCACTCAAGCCCACTTTAGGTTTTTGAATGAACTATTGCTAGTGTGACTTGTGTCATTTGCCTAAGTGTGAACATGATTATGTAATTATTCCAAGTGTGAACATGACTTTAACAATCAAGCCCAATTGTGGAAAAAAAAAGTTTTAAATTTCAAATTAATTTCTTATGATGAAAATTACTCAAGACTCAATATCTTCCCATTTTGGGTTCTAAAAGAGAAATACTAGGATCTTGGCCCAATCCCCCCCAAAAAAATCTTAGTCTTGATTTTCATTGAATTTTCAATCACAAAATTGTTCAACATTCAATAAATTTGGCATCATAAATGTAAACATTACCAAACCACTCTTATGCACTACTATTCATTTAGGGCTTTCCAAATGGTACCAAGAGCATTAAAATAGGTTATCATTCAATTTTCACTCTTTAGAAACTCACTTTTCATTTTTCATATGTTTTCACATTTGATTTTGTATTATTTATTGATAAATAAGTTGAGTTTTAAGTTGGTTATTGACCTAAAACTTAAAAAGTCTTTGTTGTAATGCATTTTCCATCATTTTCAAATTTTTCTCTTTCTTTTTTGTGACAATAAAGTTTGTTAATTTTACATTTGCAAAGTTGGAGGGTATTATTGTTTAATCAAAGGAGAGATTCAATGGAAATCTAATTGATGAGGTTGTGTGAAAAGTAGAGTTAGTTGGAACCAATGTTGGGCAAGTACATGGTTTCACTAGTTAGAACCATTAGTTCCCATTAGTAAAATCCAAATTAAAATCAAGTTTAATTTTTAGAATGGGAATTGATTATTTTTAAAAATTGCACTAGGTTCTTAGTTTTATTTATCCATGGAATTGGAACAAAGATTTTTGAAAAAAACGGGGTGACAAGAGGTTCATCAATAGTTAATCGCGAATTCCAATCTTGTTTATTAAAAACTAGATTGAAAATAGATCTAATTTTCGTAATCAAAATCAAAACTAGTTTTTTGAAAAATTAAACTCAAAACTAGATTATAGGTTCCATTTATGGGTGAAATTAGAACCATTTTAATTTATTTTTAGAAATCAAAACCATATGTTCTTCATAAAAATAAAAAACCACCCAATATTGGTTGAAACCTTAATTGGATATTTCAAAATGGAACTAAACCTTGGAATTTTTTGGTTTAACGTCTATTCACATCAATGATTTGTTTTTTCAATTTTCTAATGTTGTGTCATCGGCTAACATCCAAATGGCAAATTGTTATCAAATTACAACAAGTTTTTAAAACATATCTCAATAGTTAAAATTTTGTTACCAAACTAAAATTAGAATCCAAATGTTATGAAAATGTTTCCCAATTTTTTTTTCAAAATTTGGAAATTTCTTCTCAAAAATGAAAATATTGTGATGGGGTTTTTTTTTTAATCACATTTTTGGGAATTTCCATTCAAAGCAATGTTGGTTCACACATAGAAGTGAAAAAATGTTAATTTGTAGTTAAAAAATAAAAAATCCACACTTGGTCTTTACATTAACAATAATTTTTACATGATATTTAATGTGGCACATGGAATTATAAGAAAGTTTTAAAATTTTAATATTATCACCAAGTGGAAAATTCAAAATCTTTGTTTTAACATTTTTTCATAAACTACAATGGTAAAATATAGACACAAAAGATGAACAAATAAATTTGTGTTTTTTCCCTTTATTTCCCCACCCTTCACCAAGTTTCATTGATTGTAAACTTCACTAAGATTCATTGTTGCAATTTTTCATTAAATATATTTTAAGGGTTAATGTGATGGTAGAAGATAATTCTTTTGTAGTTGAACTTTGAAAATTCGAAGGTCAATGGGTGTGCAATTTTTGTGTAGTCATTTTGCAAGTGTTGTTATAAATGGAATGTGTGGGTATGGAAGCAAGCTGCAAGGTTATAATGGTGTGAAGTTGCATTGTTGCCATTTTGCTAAAGGTGTACCTTACAAAGATTCTTCTATTGGTAGTAGTGTGTTGCAACGAGGATGAATAAAAAACAACCTTGCATTCTTTTTTTTTTCCTACGATCATGGTTTCCAACTTTTTTTCAATTTGACTTACATTTGTTATAGGTTGGTGTTGTGAAATTTTAAAATTTTCTAATGGAGTTGAACTATCAATGTTGTGTGGCAATGTGCAATCCCAATTGGAAACAAGGAAAATCACAAGGAAAGAATGAAATGAATAAGAAGAGAAGGATGGGGAAAGAGAAATTTGAAAAAAATGAAAAAAGGATGGAAACAATGAAAAAATTGGAAAAAGATCAAAAAAGAAATGGAGATAAAAAAAAGAAGAAAACATCTCATTTACTTATTATGACATTTAGGTGTGAAAGGCAAAGATGTGACAACAATGTCTAGTGCACCATTGAATCTAGGTGTGGATTCATGCTGATGTGAATGGTGCAAATTAAATATGTAATGATGACTTTGTTGTTGTTAAGTTAGGTCACTTAGTCGTTAGGGTTTTTAACATTAATTGCTATAATTCTTAATGTGAATAAACTTTTATTTTGTAAATACAATTTGTCACAAATATATGACCAATTGATTAGTTTTAGACTTACTATGATTGAATAGGTGTAATTTTTGACTTTCTTAATGTTTGTTCGTTCTTTTCAAAGGTTTTAAAAACTTTTGTCATGAATAATTAATTCACAAACATTCATACAACTCTCAAACAATATTGACACACATGCACAAACACACCAACATATAAAAATTCTTCTAAACATGAACATTTATTATGAATCACAAAATAACACAACTCAAAAACTTTAAAAATCAAACTCCCAAATTCATTAATCATAACTCAACAAAACAACAAAACTTCAAAAAGTCACAATTCACAACTCCAAAATAACAAAACTCAAAACTCCAAAAATTCCAAAAACTACAAAACTTAGAACATCAAAACTCCAAAACCTTAGAACTATAGAAATTCCATTAACTTAATTATAGACACTAAAAATTCCAAAAATTCCAAAATTCCAAAAATTCAAAAATAATTAACTACTAAAATTCAACAGTCAACACAAAGCTCACAAATAAAAAATATACACAATTCCAAACATGCATCTTCATGAAATCCAAATGTTCCTCACTTTGTTGATCTCCACATTATTTCCCTAAAAAATTTATTGTACATGTGTTATTGTAAGGATATTATTGTTGAAACAACAATATGTTTCAATAATCTTCTTGATTTTTGTCCATACTACTAACAACAAAAGAAACATTCTCAAAAAGATTACACAATGAGGATGTTATTAGAAAGCCAAAAAATCAAAAACTATCAACAATGCCCAATAATGCTAAGCCATGAATTAATTTTGGATCAACAACATAAGCGATGTTAATAGGACAATTATGAAGGTTATTGAAGTCATGGCCAAATGTTGTGTTAATGTTGATAATATGAAGTATGAAGCGGTGGCTAGGAAAAGATGGCATCCAACCTATTTTTGTATTTGGGCAACTTTTTTTTTAACATGTTCCAAAATGTGTTTTTAAAATCAATTGCGAATCCACCAATATGTGTTACCTATACAAAGGCATTTTCTTCATTTGTAAAAGCAACAATTTTCTTCATCTGTAGAAGCAACAATAGGTGACACATTGTTCATAATATTCACAAAAATAGAAGCTCCAACAACACTAACAAAAGGAAACCGCCAATAATTCTAGGAGTCAACACAATAATAGAAAGGCCATCATTCGTAGGATGACAATCAATTGTCATAATAGCAGAAATAGTCACAAAACCAATATTAAAAACTCCATCAATTTTTTTTTTCCATCAACATGTTTATCTTTTCCAACTTGCATTTCAAAAAAAAAATTTAACAATGAAAGACAAAAAAATTTCAAACAACTTTTCATATGACAAACAATATGACAAACATTATCATGAAACCCTAAAGTAGTTTTGGAAAAAGAACTTGATTTTCTTCTTCATGTCCTTTTGCATAAGCTTTAAAGCAATCTAAGGAAATTTGGAATTGTTGTAGGCAGTTTTGATATTTACATGCAACTTTCAACAAAACGACATTCAAAAAATGGTTTTAATAAAAAACAAAACCTAAAAAATAAAATGAAATTATTTGCCTTTGTTTTTTCATATGTAGCAATCTTTTTAGCAAATGTTTCTTCTGAGCATAATAATTGACTAGATTCTCTACTAATAATACTTTGCATGGCCTAATCTTGAAGATGATTACTTATTTGGTTATACCTATTCACACAACAAACAACATAAACATAAAGGGAAAATGATAGAAATTAGAAGCCATAAACAAAAGGAAAAAAAAACAAATGAACACAAAAATTAAAACTTACTTTCCGTATGAAATCAAATCTTGATGACCAGTTATTTCCATCCCATGTTCGTAGGGTACAAGTGCCTCTTTCATTTGGATGATTCCAACACCTTGGTTAATTTTATTAGAAAATACATTATCTATCAAAAATCTAAAAAATCACTAGTGAGTTTGTCCACAATTAGACATAATTGGTTCTAACCAATTAGAATAATAAAGAACTAAACATCATAAAAAAACCTCCATTTAGGTTTAAATTGCAAAAATAGTGGATGTCGTCTAGGCTTATTAATAGGCCAAAAAGTAGGACGACGATGAACCAAGTTCTTTGAAAGTTGCAATAACATCAACAATTAGGTAGTCAATAGCAAGCCTTGACTAATTAACATAACAATGGGTGATGTCAATCTACCAGTTCTTATAGACACCTTGATAAAACCTTAGGACAACATTAGTAGGTAGTAAAACCAAACTAAATTCATCAAAATCAATGTTTCGAACCTTGTGATGAAAAAATTTCGCATATAAAAATAACCAAATCTTAAGTTTAAAGCGACAAGAGATATAGGTTGACATATTGTTTGTGCCAACATCTTTTGTTCTTCTTTAATGGATAGAATGTTAGATTTCTTAATTGATTTGTTAACATTAGTTAACGATGCTTGAAAAGTTGTTTCATCTTAACAACTTTCATGTAGTGGTACTTTCCATCTATGAATACGTTAAAGGGAATTACAAGTGCTTTACCTAATTCCACGACTCACTTTTTTTTGCCTCTACTTAATAACTTTTCCAATACCATGTATCAAGGCTTGAATGTTGCAAAAAAAAACAAGTAAAGAAACACAACAAAAGCTCAAACTTGCAGAAGCACAAATTAGTTTAAAAAGATAAAAATAGTTTAACACTTAAATAAAAACCCTAAACCTAATAATAAAAAGAAACATATAACTTGTAAAAAAATAAACAAGACATTAAAAAAAACCAGAAAAAATAAATAAGAACCTAAAACTTAAACATAAACCCTAAACCTAATAATAGAACAAAACATAATGTGTAGAAGCATAGACAAGACATAAACATAAACCAAAGTGAATAAATAAGAACCTAAAACGTAAACTTAAAACCTTAAGATAAACCCTAAACCAAAAATTTAAGCAAAAACCTTAAACCTAATAACAAAAAAAAAAAAAAAAAAAAAAAAAAAAAAAAAATAAAAAAAAAAAAAAAAAAAAAAAAAAAAAAAAAAAAAAAAAAAAAAAAAAAAAAAAAAAAAAAAAAAA
>Ga0116231_10008639_pt1 | contig 17750 bp, 10 predicted proteins | sample S1TSphgellanicum_2_FD_89695 | JGI IMG/M metagenome (GOLD analysis project Ga0116231, IMG submission 89695) | Host-associated microbial communities from peat moss isolated from Minnesota, USA - S1T2_Fd - Sphagnum magellanicum MG | ecosystem: Host-associated > Plants > Peat moss > Unclassified...
AAAAAACAAAACCAAAAGGAAAAAAAAAAAAAAAAAAAAAAAAAAAGGTGACAACAGCTTGCTACCATCACCTTCTCCATAACACCACCACCATAGAAAAAGGCGACGACATTGTTGCCGTCACATTCTTCACAGTAAAACCATCGGAAAAGGTGACGACAATTACCGTCACCTTGTTTTTAAACAAAGCCATCAAAGAAGGTGACGGAAATTGCAGTCATTTTCTTCTTCTTTGCAACACCACCACAGAAAAAGGCAATGGCAACAACTACCATAACCTTTTTGTTCTTTACAACACCACCACAAAAAAAGCGACGACAACAATTGTTATCACCTTCTTCTCTAAAACACCACCATAGAGGAAGATGACAACAATTATTCCCATGGCCTTTGTCTTCTTTACAACACCACCACAAAAAAAGACAACGACATATTATCGTCGTCTTCTTCTTCTCAAACATAAAAAAGAAAGCAATGACGATAAGTTGTCATTTCCTTTTTCATTGTAACACCACTAGATAAGAAGATGATGGCACGTCGTTGTCATCATCTTCTTCTTTTTTGCAACACCACCACAGAAGAAAGCAACAACAACTTGTTATCGTCGCCTTCTTTGTTATAACAAAACCACAAAAAAAACGATGACGCATTATTGTCTTCTTCTTCTTCTGAAACACAAAGAAGAAGGCAACAACAATAGTTGTTGTCACCTTTTTTGTTGCAACATAACCACAGAAGAAGATGGCAACGCACTGCCATCATCATCTTCTTCTTAAACACAAAGAAAAAAGCAATGGTAGTAACTACCATTGCCTTATTCTTCTTTGCAACACCACCATAGAAAAAGGTAACGGCAATAGCTACCATTGCCTTCTTCGTTGCAATAGAACCACAAAAGAAGAAGGCAATAACAACAAGATGTCATCGCCTTCTTTGCTGCAATAACACCATGCAAGAAAACAACCCAAAAAAATGAAAAAAAGGGACGAAGCTTACCTTCAAGTTCCCGCTTTGCCTTCTCATTTTTGGCTCCCACTTCAAGTGTATCGTCATGGCTACCACTTTTGCCTTCCCACTTTTGGTTGCCACTTCTGTCCTCCCATTTTTGGTTGTCACTTTTGCCTTCCCATTTGTGGTTGCCACTTTTGCCTTCCCACTTCTAGTTGCCACTACTACCCTCCTACTTCTAGCTCCTAGTTCTACCCTCTTGCTTTAAGCTCTCCCGAGCTCTGATGATGGAATGAGTGCAAAATGAGGTGAGGTAGGAGGGAGGTAGGAGGGGGGTAGGTAGGATGGAAAAACTTTGGGGTAAAATAGAGGCTGAAAAAATCAAAAACCTTGGGCAAGGGAGGATGTGTTTTTGGTTCATCCCCAAAATAGCTTGAATGGCCTCATCCTGAATTGGTGCACTAGTGGTTGCTAGTTCACTCCGACCCCCAACAATGGAGTCACCCAATGGGTTTCCTTCAACTTTTTCTTTTCGCATGAACTCCCAAAAATTTGTCACCACACAATAACGCCCCCCAAGTTTTGTTTCTTGTTCCAATAGCAAAGGAATTCTTTTAATTGAATAATGTTCACAATTCTTTTAAATTTTGCTTCTTGTTTGTTTATGAAAGAAATTCCTTGAAAAATGTCATAGTGAACATTCTAATAAGGAATTTGGTTACAGACCAAATGTGAAAGAAGAAAATTTTAAGAAAGTCTTTTAGTTTTTATTACATGCTAGAACATGTTGTAAAAATCTAGAAATTTCACTCTTTTTTTTTTCAAAATAAGGCAAAGTAGGGCCATTTTTTCACAAAAATCTTTTTTATGTGTGGAAATAATAATTTCCAAGTTGAAAAAATGCAAATAAACTCCACCAAAAAAATAATAAATCACTTTTATACAACCACAAGCAATCTTTAGACCTTTCATGCCAATCAAGATTTCCATATAATTTAACAATTGCAGTCCACCCAGACCACCATTAAAATTGTGAAATTTCTGAAATTGGGAGTTTTCTAATTTTCATGGTTTGCTCAAGCTAATGCTAGGGTTGTTGAAGTAAAAGGTGGGGCTCTCCATTGAAAAAGTGTTATAGTAATGCCCTTAGGTTTAAGGAGCTTACAACTAAAATACCCAAAAATGGAGATCCTTACTTTGTGAAAAAATGTTGGAATTAATAAAAAACAGTCAAATTCAGCCATCAATGGCCTTACAAGCATAATAGCCCCCAAAAGAGGGACCTTACTGAGCATAATGGGCAATGATCAAAATGAGCCCAAATTACAGCCCACAATTGCCCTCAAATAACAAAGATCAAACACCAAATGGGGTTTTTTCAATTTTATTTTCATTAGTCATCATGGGGAAAATGAAAAAAAATTGAAGGGCATTTCAAAAGAAGAAATAAGCATTTCATTTTTTTCAAAATGCTTCCTTTCCCCCACCCCCTAAAGAGAATAAAAATTCCCATGTATAACATGCCATGCACACACATAAACACCACATTAAAATGCATCTTAGTTCACTTTAGGTTTCATTAGATTCTGAATGAACTTGGACATTTTTACCATGGTGAAACTGATCAACCCCCTAATGAACAAGGACCAATTGTTAAACAATGAATTGGTTCACTAATACTTAGTGAAACAATGTTACTTTCAAATGAAATACAAATTTACCAAACCATTCATTTGTTAGTTAATTATCTAAGCAGCATAAAAATCATTTAAATTTAAATTATTTAATATATAATTTTATTGATAATTTTATATTTTTAGTGTATGAATTATTGACACATGTCACTACGTAGGCTAGGTTTTGGTACGTAAACCACATAATCAACCTAGGCACCTACTATAAAGAACTAAATAGGAAAATATTTAGTCAATTTACCATTGTTGACCACGCACATACTACTTGTGAAGTTTGATCCCTTAACTTTTAAAATAAAAGGAAACACCCTTACCATCAAACCATTATATTTGTTATGATAATATGTTACATTGCATTCTATTTATCAAATATTTCATTTTAAATGTTACAAAAACATAAACTTTGAAAACTCATATCTTATTGAAATTTTGTCCAAACGAAATGATTTGAATTTACTTTTAAAAAAATTTCAATGATGTACATAATTACATTTATTTCCTTTTGAAAATGTAAAATCATTTGAACAAATTATTTTTTGAATATCAATATTCAATAACATTTCAATGACCATTTTTTTGAATTTTTTTTTATAATAAATGGATAAGATTTTTGTTAATATAATAATATTACCTATGTTAGGCTACTTTTAACTATTATCGGGCTACTTTTCATTAATTTAAATTATTTCACCCTACATTATTTACGGCTATTTATGGTTATTCCCAAAAATTTTGGTTATTTTTGGTTAATTCACTCTACGTAACTTTTGGTTATTTTAAGTTATTTTTGGCTATTTTAACTCATTTCACCTTAGGCTATTTTCAGTTATTATACGTTATTTTTGGCTATTTTATGTTTTTTTGGCTATTGTAATTTATTTCACTTTAAGCTACTTACAACTATTATAAATTACTTTTGGCTATTCTAAGATATTTCATTTTAGGTTAACTTTTACTGTGTGAGGTTATTGAAAGCTATTTTACCTTATGTTATTATTGGCAATTATAGGTTATTTCACCTTAAATTACTTTTCTCTATTGTAGATTATTTTTGGCAATTTTAAGCAATTATAATATATGGTTATTCTTTTATTAGGGTTATTGGTGACTATTAATGGCTATTCTAGTAATGGATATTGGTAGTTATTCTATTAGTGGCTATGAATGGTTATTTTATTGGTGGCTATTAGTGACTATTTTATTAATGGTTATTGGTGTTATTATATTAATGGTTATTAATAATTATTTTATTAGTGTTTACTAGTTGTTATTTTAGGTTAAATTACCATAGGATATTAATGGCTATTATATTAATGGCTATTGGTGCATATTATTGGCTATTTTATTAATGACTATTGGTGGTTATTATATTAATGGTTATTTATGCATATTCTATTGGTGGATATTGGTGGTTAAATTACCGTAGGCTATTAGCAGTTATTTTATTATTGACTATTGATGACTATTAGTGGCTATTAATGCCTATTTTATTAATGGCTAATAATGGTTATTCTATTGGTGGCTATTAATGCCTATTTTATTAATGGCTACCAATGGTTATTTTATTGGTGGTTATTAATGGCTATTAATGATTATTTTATTAGTGGCTATTAATGCCTATTTTATTAATGGCTACCAATTGTTATTCTATTGGTGGCTATTAGCGCCTATTTTATTAATGGCTACTAATGGTTATTTTATTAATGGTTATTAGTGATTATTCTAAGTTATATTACGATTATTGGTGGTTATTGTATTATAAATTATTGTTGGATATTTTTAAATATATTATCATAGGTTATTAATAGTTATTATATTGTAGATTATTCTAATTTTTTTTCATAGGCTATTATTGGCTATTTTAAATTATTATATTTAGGATAAAATAATTTATAATAACATAAAATAAAATGATTTTAAATAACCTAAACTATAATTTGAAGTAACATATATTAACTTTAAATTTTAAATTTTAAAGTATAATTTAAGGTTAGTTAAATGATTTAATTTAAAATAACTTTAAAACTTATAATAAGTTAGCTAAGCTACTTCAAGGTAAAATAAAGTATAATAGTTTATGGTATAATCATTTATGATAACCTATAATAATTTATAATAACATAAGGTATAAATTAGAATAATTAAAGTAGCTTAAAATAATATAAAGTATATCATAAAGTAACATATATAGGGTATTTTAAACAACATAGAAATAAACTTATTTACTATAATAAATTATAATAGTGAATTATGTCAACTAATAGTGAAACACGATGTTTACATAGTGATATTATAATTAAAGAACATTAATTAGGGTGAAACAACTAAAATGTAATGAACTTATTTCACTTTTAAGGTCCCATAGTGATTTAGGCTAATGAACTGCACCCCACTTTTCTATTATTGAAACAAAATTTAAACAAGGTTTTATGAAAAGGTAGGCAATGATGGTTCTTTAAGGTAACTCAAAAATATTATCTATTGACAATTTTTGCAACTTTTTGGGTGGAGAATATTATGTATCGTAATTTTAAAATGATGAAAAAATGTTTTTGATTTGAAAATATATATAAACATAACAACTTTTTAAAAATGTAGTTTCAAAATATTCAATAAATGTAATTAATTTTACATGGTATTTCATAGGTGTTATATGTGTAGTGATTTTTTCCCAATATAACACACTCATATTTCCATCCTTCGAAATATTATGTTACATGCACCATTTTATTTTTAAAAATGTCATTCATGCTAAAACAAATGTGCATCTTTGGTATTTCAAATGACCCCAATAGAAACCAACTAGGCTATTGACAATTTAACTAAAATATAAAAAATTACCCATTTAAAAAAATACCCCTTATTTTTTGCTTTTCACATTAGGTTACCCCTCTTTGTGTTCAAAATAACACTTCCCAATGCCTTATCAAGTTGTTAAATGAAAATTACCATGATAACACTCAATTTGTGGGTTCAAGTCAATTTGAAGGATGTTTATTTTATTTTTCCTTCTTCATGTTTGAATACCTTTCAAATAATGTTGGGGATATTTAAAATTTAAATTTGTGCAACTTTTTGAACTATAGATTCCCCTCACCATGTTCAAAGTTGTGGACAATGGGACACACACTTTTAAATCTCTTATTTGTTGCGCCACATTATGGGTTTTTTTTTTGGTTTTCCTTCGTCCCCATTTCTTAACTAATTATAAGAATTTTAAAATTATGTGAATATTGAAATATGAAACTATTTTTATTCCATCCTAAAGAATTGTCACCCTAGTAATCTTTTTTTATTGATGAAAAATTGCCAAAAAAAATGAAGGAAAAACATGACCTATGAAATCTATCAAAGGAAAAAAAATTAAATAAAAGAATTCCATATGTCATCTAACTCTAGTTATAACTTGTCATATTACATTTAAACCCTAAATGTAAATTGTTTGTTAGCCACAATGTAAACAGTGTCAACACCTTGCATTGTTCAATACAAGTTGATCGTCCCCTTCCTTTGTGAATGTCAAAGGCTTCACTAGGCAAAATGACAAAGTTTTAGGCATCAATCATCACAACCATGAACAACACCACTTCTAACCATCACCATTTCCAATAATGAGTGCTAGAAGATGGAATTGCAACAAAGGATGTGTGAATATAAAACATAGTGGTGGGTAATAGTGATGAATTTGTAGTGGTGGGTGTGCATTTGTTGCGACACATCATCAAATTTGATTTCATCACAACTACAACTATCAATAGGTATAGATTCTACAACTTGCACCTTTCCTTTTGCATTTTCAATGGAGTTAAGTTGTCATCACTTGCAAGTTGTGCACACTCATTTTGCATTTGGTTATTTTCGTGCTTTTTATTGTGCCACATGTGCCAACAATTTTGTGTTTTGGAGGTTTGTTTTGAATGTAATGGCAATAACTAGAAAGCACAAAATAAATTATGTGTTCCTTTTTTTCAAATTGAACCAAAACATTCATGATATGTCTCCTCTTATCATCCCACCTTGATCAATATCATCTTCTAAGACAAACTCAAATGGAAGTAAAGTGGAATCGAACTTGGATTTCCAATGTAACAATCCCATGGTGCAATTGGCATGCCCAAGGGGATTGCCCACATTTATTCTTCCTACACCCAAGCTTTTTAAAATCCATGTTATCCTAAGGAAGGGAAACAAATATATATATGACATCTCTTCCAAATGTAAAGAGATTTGGGCTACACAATTTCCATGGGCTAAAATGATGAAAAATGATATTGGTGAAATCCATCAAATTATGTGCATTATCTATTCAACTCTGGGGTTGAAGTTTGATACTTTTGAAAGATGTAGGAAAAATAAAAAGATTTAGGACATGTTGCATTTGGGCAAAAAACAAAAGGAATTTATGTGAACAAAAAATGCAACCATGCAAAGAATAAGTTAATTTATTCTCAATGCAATCAAATGACAATTGTTGAATAGATAACTCAAGGAGGTTTGAAGGGGAGAGAAGAAAAAAGATAACAATTTTCCATGATTTTACATTTGATGTATAGGGTTTTGACCTATGCTAAAATTTGAAGCTTTGAAGCCATTGTTTTTTTTTTTCAATGTTCCCATGAACCTAAAATATCACCAAAATAATTTCTTTAGTTGGGTATTGGCTAAATGTTTATAGAAATAAATGATTAGGAAAATGAAAAAGATCATTGCAAATTTGAAATATTTTGTCCTATCCTATGATAAGGTCACCACCATTGATAATCAATCATGGGTTTCAATTTGTTGTTATGGGATCCAAGATTGGTGTCATTTACATATTTTCATTTCCTTAAAACATGTCATTGAAGGAGGGAGTTCAAATAAACTCACTAAAATTATTATGGGTGTCTAAAAAATATATGAAAGCATTTATGATGCAGATGTTGCTGTAAAATTTACGTCATTTGGGGTTAACGGTGTCCATGTTTTCCAAGGGGTACAAAATGGTGTTACCCACCAAATCCAAAATAGTTTACTGGGAAAAAAAAACTAAAAAAGACTCATAGTCCTTTTGTAAAGTAATCCCGTTGGTTCCTATCTACATATTTGCACCCAAAAAGCAAAAATTACTAGATTATTGCATTTGGTTTTTAGTAACATCCAAATATATAGAAAAAGGATAAAAAATTGGACTTTCATATTTGATTTATAGTCATATTTTGCCAACTCTTCCTAAGGACGATTACCACTTTGGTTGTATCACAAAATTCCTTTTAAAAAATTGAAGTTATTTTATTTGCACTTTTGATGCAACATCAAGCACAAAAACAAAATGTCAAAATTGGATAACTTTGTTATGTAGAAAGACCTATCAATGCACATGTCACATTTAAATTACCAAATTTAGAACTAAAGCCTCATGCAATTGTCTTTCTTATCACCACATCCACATTAACTTTACCAATAATAATAATATTTTCATTTGTGAAAATGGGAAAACATGGGAGATGAGCAAGGAGACATCTAATCGTGGGTTTCATAACATTGAACAATGGTGTTTCAAATTGGTAGAATTAAAATAATGTATAACTCTCCCTCCTTATATCTAAATACAAATTTTCAATGCAAGGTAAATTAGCGACCAAACATGTGGGTTAATTATGAGGAAGTGACCAATGATAAATGTATATTATTGGCACCTTAAAAGATCAACACATAGGTTTTAGGGTGGACTCAAGCATGTGGTCAAGCCAAACTTGTGTCGATATAAACATAATTAAATATGTATGTAAGGTTGCACTTCATTAATAATTCATATTTATAACTAAGTGAGATTCAATAAGTCTCACATTATAGTGTCTTTTCTAATAAAAAATTAGATGCATGATAAATAATCTTGAATTTTCATTAGTTTCATTATAGATCTATGATGATCTTGACTAGATATATTGATTGTGGAAGTATCCAAAGAATCATTTTTACATATCTCACATGTTTGACAAGACAATTAACTTGATGAAAAACCAAATACACCTTTAAGTTTGAGAAAAAATGGATTTGATGGAGCCTCAATTCCAAAAACACAAAATTAATTTAGGAGATCATATACGAGGTTTTATATATAAGTCAAAATGTGTACATTTTTCCTGGAGGGGGACACTTAGTATAAAGTTTGGGATTTACGTGGGTTCAATGACCATTTTACAAGGGGGGGGGGGGTATTAAATAATTGTCCAACTTATTTTTTATCACAATATTATTTAATTTTCTAATATATACATATTAAAGCCACCTTACACTAATTATAATCCATCATTTCAAATTAGTACATACCTTATATTATATTAAATTGATTATTTGAATAAAATGTACCCTATTTTAAAACTAATTAACTTATGATTTTTTATCCAACAACCAATATATTACATCCTATATTTTTACTCATGTATTTTCTACTTTTTTTGTACTAGTGTCTCCTTGGGACATTTTCACATCATTTAAAAATTCAATATTCAAGTCAAAATGGGTACATTCTAACATCAAACATCACAAAAGTCTTCACATGTTTGTTTTTTAAGCCCCACAACCATGTCCCCATTTTCTCTTGTTTAATTTGTATGTGTTTATTATGAAGTGGGGAGTCATCATGAATCAATTTAAAATTGTTTGCTTCTATTTCCTAAATAGTTTTTATAAAATGGAAATAAACACAATACAATAAGAATCTCCAAAGTTTTTCAATAACATTCCCAACCCAAAACTCAAAGTCTTCTCACTTGTGATGTTCTACAAATGTTATGGTAGTGCTAGCAAGTTAGTGTTAGTGGAGCTTTTAGCATGAAAGAATCATTACATCACTAATTGTGAATGTTATCTAATTCAATTTGAAGATTGAAAGACATAAAGCTTGGGAATGACTTAACACAACCTCGAGAAAAGGTTCATCCAAAGGCAAACACATTAAGGAACTTGTGGGGAGTTATACGAAGAACAATTTGATCTAGAAGCTTGTGAGTAAAGTGTGATGTTTCATACTTAAGGGTAACCATGATTTTATCCATAAAGCCAAATCACACTCCCACCCGTTAGTTAGTAGACTATGGGTGAAGCTTTGTATTATTTAAGTTGCTTACAAAAGTGCTGCACAATCTATAGTAGAATCATATTTTTGGGCCTATATCATACTTACTAAGTGCAAAGTGCAAACATATAAGGCTTCCTCTTTTGAGTTTCCCCTTTGAAATTATTTAGGTCAGTTTAACAGCCTGACTTTGTTTAGTTTTTTTTCAGTAGGCTTAATGACAATTTTTTTGCAAAATATTATTTTCCCCTCTTTGAATCAGGTTTGGTGGGGGCCAATAGCATCCCATGTGATTAGGGTTGCTATGTAAAAAGCTTGCCCAAAAGCCTCTATTGTTGTTGCATCTTACTTGAGACAATATTCCCTTGATATTGTTTCTTTTGTTTGGATTATAGGAGTTCTAGATGATGTTAGAAAAAGGCTAAAATAGTTAGGAATTTTTTTGACAAATAGCAATCATCATTCTAAGACTAAGACAACCAACTTGCTTGCAAGTGGTTAAATGTTGGATACACTACTACATATTACCCACTACAACACCCAACAAAATTAGATATATTGGGGAACTTACTCATCGCCTGATTGAGAGAAACATAAGGGCTTTGGATCTTGATATCATGATGATTAAAAATGTGTTGATTGCCAAAAACATGTGTTTTTCAGTGTTGACAATACCTCAAGGGGTTACAAGATGCCAATTGAAACTTGGATCACAATTGACCTTACATCATTCTTAAAATTAGTATTGAGATACCACATATGAATGTCCAAAAGAGTAGTACTTTATCTACACCTCTAGTGTCTGAGGTGTCTCCTAGTTTAAGTCTTTTTTTTTATTCGCCTTGCTAACGTTTCCCTCTAAATGCTTAAGGATCAAACTGACCCAAAAAAAACACAATAAAAAGAAATAAAAAATTGAGCTAAAGAATCTCATATACCCTTTTTCAATTTTAAAAAAAAGCCAAAATACAGAAGATCATTTTTCTTGGGAATTTGCTCAGTCACATGTGCACATCTTGCAGCTTTGTATAAAAGGAGGTAATGATGTCCAAAGAAAACTCTTTGATTCTTGCAAGCACCAGATGCTCTAAAAAATGCAGTTTATAAGTGCATGACAATAATTGGCGAAAAACTTCATTCCAGTATCTATCTGCATCAGCGTCTTCTATAATATTGCCCTTCATTTTGGTAGTTTATCTCCAAAATGCAACATCTAAATGAAATCTGCCTTGGAGGACACATAATCTTGTATACAATTGCCATGTCCATAATCGACAATAACTAGAATATCAACACCCTGATTCGTTATTAGGTCTCAAGTTACAAACAATAACCTCAAACCTCCATTTCATTAGCAAACTACTACCCCGCAAAAGGTACTGTCATCAGCTCTCATTTGCCCAATGATTCCATAACCCTATCACTTCTTGGATGATAAAACAATAGCCACTCTCTTCATGGATGAAAAGATATCATCTCAATTCTCATCGCCAGCACAAGGTACCAACATCAACTCTCATTCACCCAATGATTTGACAACCCTATTGCTCCTTGCATGAAAAATTAATAGCCGCTCTCTTCATGGACTGAAAAGATGTCATGCCAATTCTCATTACTGGCACAAGGTACCAACCTTAGCTCTCATTGGACCAATGATCCCATAACCCTATTGCTTCTTGGATGAAAAATTAATAATCATGCTCTTCATGGATGGAAAGATGTCATTTCAATCCTCATTATCATCAGTTATGTCAGGCAACTCGCTGCATTGGGCTGGTTATCTAGTCCACAATTTGTGTATACAGCCTTGCTTTGTGTCCACCAACTGGATCTGAGGTGACCAAGTAAAGAGTAATCTGTGGCAGATTAAGGATGCAGATCAAACAAAATTCATTAGCCTTGCAAAACAGCTGCATAATCCACTGGCAAAGAATACAAGTTTATCTAATGCTATCTGTATAGTATCATTTTGTCGGAGAAAAGCTGAACCATCTAAGAAAGCACAACTAGAAGTAGTGTGTAGTATCTGCTGGGCACTTCCTACTCAAAAACTCATTTAAAACTTCGGTGATATTGTTTTGCTGGCTTTTGTGACTTTACACTTTACAACCTAGAGAAGGGATGAAAACAAAAGTGGGGAGAGTTGGATTGGTTCATTGCTCGTCTTACTAAGTAAAGAGTCAAACAAAGAACCATGTGGTTCTCTGACACAAAAAATACATACCCACTTTAGAGTTTGTGCTTTAAAGTTTTCCCACTCCCTATAAAATTCCTTTTGTCTTCTTTGCTGTCTCTCTTTGTTAAAACTCCATTTTGTGGATAGCTCCATAATCAGAGTTGCCCATGTTAGCAGAGACTGTCATGAAACTCGCCCCCCATGCAATGAAAACACTCTGTTAAAAAAAGATTCTTGCTTCGCATTCATATAAGCTATAGTAGTACATACTACATGGTAATTGTTCTTTGAGATCAAGTCCTGACCTCCTCATAGTGACAAGGACAAAAGTTATCCATGCAAAAACATTGTGATATGATCTTTAGGACCAATCATGTATCTTCTTCACTGGGGCATTGAATCAAAGGACGTCAAGCTTGCAATCATGCAACCCACTCAGTCCAGTCTGATGATCAAAGGACCCAGTTTCCTGTGCCATGTCCATATACCAGTACATATGCAGATCAGGATGGCCCAATCAGGCTAAGGTTATAAAACCTTAGAGCATCCTGAGTGGTGCTCAGTATGTGACCCTCCAAAAATATTTCTCACATTCAAGTTTTGTTGTTTGCTCTTTTGCAAACTCACCCATAAAATGAAAACTGGGACTGCAAATAGGTGGGAGATTACTAATAGGAAACAGATTATAGGGAGCAGATGCACATTGTGAAAAAATGCTGCCCCAAACTATTTTGGTGAGCCAAACAGACACATTTTGATTTTTCTTGATTCAGTTTTAACCATAAAGGGCCCCATTCTGAGCACCACCACTGGGAATGCTCTTATAAGAGGAACATGTACTATGGAATGGTCAAGCCCCTGGCCATTCTGTTGGGTAAGGTGCCCATGCAATGCGCCAAACATAATGGCCCAGGACAAGGCCATTCCATGACATTAAGGTCCAGGGGTGGCAGATTCAGTGATCTAGATAAAAAATTTATGTCCAACAAAATCATTTTGGTCACTAGCTATAACTAGCACATAATCTCACAGGAAGATTGTGTTGTATAATGTGATCAAGAAAATGACATAATCTGCCACCACACCTTAATGTTAAGACTATGTGTAAAAACTGGCAGCTAGCTCTCCACATACTTGATCAGTTATTTGTGTCCTATTCAAACACTTTCATAGGCATTTTCCAAGGCAGAAGAGGCAACCATTTACTTAAGTACTTTCGGTAGTCTCAGTTTTAATGCAAATCAATGAGTAATAAAGGCACTTGAAATGTGAAGTGACCATCAAAAACTAATTACACTTTTGGAACAGGGCTGAGAAAAATGGGTTACCACCTATTGGAATGGGCCACTCACACCATCAAGCTTGCCACATTCCATAGTGCATATCTAGGGTACTTTGAGGAAGAAGTATAAATGTAACTGATGTCACTAACATGAAAGCATCCTCTACTTGGTTTCGGAGGTGCATATGTACACCTACATACAACAGGTTCAGCACTTCGACTATCTAGATCTTAAACAAACATCTCAAATAAGTGTTTTTTTTTCTAAGTACAAGTTTTGGTTGATAAAAATAAGTATCTTTTGATCATAAGTGTTTATTGGCCTTGCCTACCAAAGCAAGGATGTTGTGTTTAGATTCATTTATAGAGTATAGTAGCTTAAGGGATTTTGGCCCCTAGGTAATAATAATAATAGGTCTATTTTTGTATGAAGATTTTTGAAAGATGATATTTTGGCTTGTGTTGAAACTTGAGATTAGTTATTATAGAGTTATAATATCTTGAAGGAGTTTGGTTTCTTTTAGAGGATTGTTTTGAAGATTATATTTTTGCATGGTGAAATATTTGAGTTTCCATAATTCTTCTTTTGCCTTAAGATACCTTTTTAATGTAATTGGCAAGGCGCCACAGTGTGACACACCCCTTGCTTTCCCTTGGGTTGAGGTGCCTCGGGGAGGAGGGGTTGGGGCTCATGCACTACTTACAGACTGATCATCCCTGTCTGCTAAGTGCTCAAATGAAATGAAAGAACTACCACTCCTGGGGAGGTACACTGTCCACCTGAATTGGGGAGCCCACATGATGAGATTACTCTGCTCAAAAACTGAAACTTAGTTTAATGTACAGCTGCAGCATATAAAAACAAGCACGTCCAAATAGAAAGTTGGGATGGATGTAGCATATTGCAAGTAAGATAAGCATAACCAGAAAGACATCAAACAGTCTTCAAATTATCAACTGACACATGCACCATGCAGGACAAGCAGAAAACCAAAAACCACTTTAGAATTTGTTTGTGCAATCCATGATGGTCCATGAATTGTTTTTTCCATTGATCGGTCCAGAACTGTGTCAGCTCTAAGTTAGTAGGTGTCCATCTTCCCCTAACCCCAAAATGCAGGTTCCAATTGGTAGTAGCATTGGGATTTTGCTTCTCTAAGAAACTAAAAATATTTTAGAGTTTTTTTTTTTTTCCAATTTGAAAACAAAGTAAACTTTGTTGTGAGCAAATTTCTGATGGATCTTCTTCAACAAGTATGCCAGGCATATGGGGGAGGGGAGAGGAGATTCCACCCCAAAAAAACCCTAAAATCCATCATAAGACAACAAGTGAAGAAATTGGAGAGTTTTTCTTTGTATGAGTGGGTACCTACCTAATTTGTCTTTTTTTGCATGAAACTGCAAAATGCTCTGTCCAACTGTTACACTTTGTTGTGATCAGAGGCCGTTTAAAGCACAAGAGCTAAGTGCATCTAATGAACTTGCAGTTCATAAATTTGGAGTTTCTGACTGTAAGCGCACCTGCCTTTATGCACCATTAATAGCATTAAAAGTGGCATTAAACTAGCAACCAGATGGTTCCTGGTTCCTGTAGCACAAGGCCAATTGGTAATCAAGGAGGCTCTGTCCTGCACAATCATGACACAAGTTATTTCACTTGCATGCTCCTCTTTATTATTCATTTATGTCTAGCCTCTGAAATCTAATATATGGGTCAACTGATCTCAACTAAGCTATTGCTAGAGAAACCAAGGCTCATGAAATCATCCTTATCTCCGCTGCAACCTTTGTCATCATCTCCCATCATGCATGGTGGGTGCATAATAAGGCTTGCTTTGCTGTACTTTTTTATTTATTTACTTAGTTATTTAGTTTTCTTATTACATTTTTTTCCCCACAAGATGTACAGTTAACTGCTTTTTTCTACATTTAATTTTAAACAATTTGTACAGAAATGTGTATAAAGGTACTGAACAAAGGTTTAATACTTACATGCATGGAAAGAAAAATCTGTGAATGCTTGCAGCAAATAATTGTTAAGGACATTCATCCTGTGGCAAGCCATGATTTCCATTCAAAAGACTTGAGTTCTCTGAAGCTGCCCAACATGCAGATCATGACCAGCTTTGGGAAAGGAAAAAAATTTGGGGATTTCCAGTTTCAAAAACACTGACAAACTTCCAAACAATTGGCACATATACCTATGACCATCCAGTGAAACAGCCATTCAAGGAAAAAAAAAAAAAAAAGGCACTCCATAGATCCACGCCACTAAATTACAAAGGGATCTCAGAGTAAACTTACTGATGTATCCATATCTCTACTACTAGGTATCAATTTTGGAACCTGCAACAAACAACAGGAACTATATTATATATCATACAACCTCTCAAAAGGGTACCCTTTTTCAATTGTTCATGTATCATAGACCCAGAGTAGGTAAAACACACTATGTCCCAGCTGCTACCCTGCTTTGAAAAAACCCAAAACAGCACAACATTGTAAGAAAGGTTCAAGAAGCTAACAGCTTCAACATATTGAAACTGGGGCCTGCTGAGATCTTTGGACAGGATTTGGGTATCTCATCTGGCCTAGAAATAAACAAGAAAATTTCTGAGTTCCGCAGCTCCAGGAACTGCTTATTGGTATGAAACCAATACCCAAACTCCCATCATCTTTGGTAGGCCTTCTGTAAAGCTTACAATGCTCTCACCAACAACCCAGCTTCAGGATAGATCTTCATTGCACTACTACTACCATTTTCACATTGACCCAAGACTTCCCCACTCCCAGTTAAACCACATTCTCATCAACTACAATGTTCTTTTCAGAATCTGAATTCTCAGACTGCAAGAATAATGTTCATCCAAACCCTCTGCCTAATTTTCTCACCTGTTGACTTCTGCCTTTCACCAAGTGGGGAGATGGATGAACAAACTTCTCAGGCATGAATTTTTGTTGTTGCTAAACAAAACAAAAGTGTTTCTCAAGTTTTATCTATGTTGTGACATCGAGCATGAACACATCTCGGATTTTCATCATACATGTCCCCACCCCAAACTGTTGGTTACTCAGTGTCTTGAATCAACTGCTGCATCCAAAGCAGGTGCAAGAGATTGGGATGAAAGAACAAAGCCCAAACGGAAGACCCTCAAGATCACATTGGATGTTATAACAACAGACAAGGGGTATACACCAGCTCCGTGTTCTGTCACAGCATGTGCATGGTGAGCATTGTTGAAAATCCCCCAATTTGCGCCGTGTCTCATTCACATGCCCATGGTGAGGTTGTGATGATGGAAATAGTTGTACTTCTGTTCCATTCGAGAGTTTCACCACATCACTTCTTGATGCAGAACTGGGGATTATCTCCCATTCATCTCTTACCTGCTGCAGACATGAGGCTGAGTTAGTAGTGGCAGAGTCCTTGTAAAAACCAACAAACTGACATGGTAGTCTTTGTTTTGCAAACTCAAACATGGTCTTATATGTTTGCTGTTGAGCTGTAACACAGTTGAGCTCACAAATTTCTTTTCTTTCAAGAATTTCAAGTAGAGCTGAGTGAAGTGGCACAACAAATACTGTGATTTGGAGACTGATAGAATTAGGGAAGTCTTAAGGCAGAGGGATGATTATAGTACCGCAACAGAAAGCCCAGTCTCGGAGTTGTGGTCCTGTTCATCTTCCTGATATTCCACCAATCACCCATAATCCATCAATCCAAATTATTATTTTGTAAAGAAAAACTGTGCATTGGTATTTGGTCAAGCTCAAGAGAAATAAATAAAAGAACAATCACACAAAAGACCAAATACAAACTCCAAAAAGAAATGCTGCAACAAATCAGAACAAAATGTTGCAACAAATCAATACAAAATGTTCCAACAAATTGGTGCAAAATATTCAGTCCAAAATTGGAGACAAATTACTCAGCCAGCTCAGTAGTTGAGAGAGATGTAAAAATGGAGTTTTGCAACAAAGGCACTACCGTAGGTTTTTCATAACCACAGCAGAAAGCTTAAGAATCATGTTGTAACAGTGCTTAGACACTACAAAATTTTCTTCATCACATCCCCAAGAAAGCATGACAAAGAACAACCAGCCAGTGCTTAAGAGCCTGGCAGTGGTTTTCTTTGGGATTTGGGTTGTTGATTTGCTTGCAAGCTCTCATGATCCTTGGACTAGTTTTTATTGTGAACTTTTCACATTTTGCTGACCAATTCTCCAATTTCTAGAATTTGGGTTTTTGATATATCATCAGTTTCAGCAAATGATCAAAGAAAATGAAGTCTAGCAGGAGGGCAAGAAATTCTACCTTGGTGGAATATTCTGCTGCTGCTGCTGATGCAGCCATGATTCCTCCTGCATTAAAAATAATAATAATAACATTAAATATGAAGAAAAGATAATATCTTGTTCGAAGCTGAAGACTCTTGCAAAACTCATGAGACAAAATCTCCCTGAAGAACTGGAGAAGAACTGGATCCAGCTTCAGAAAGAGTTGGCACCCATGAGCTAGAATCAAGCTCAAGAGGAGAGAGAGAGAGAGAGAGAGAGAGAGAGAGAGAGAGAGAAGTGTGCAAAGAGGCA
>Ga0116231_10008641_pt1 | contig 17748 bp, 10 predicted proteins | sample S1TSphgellanicum_2_FD_89695 | JGI IMG/M metagenome (GOLD analysis project Ga0116231, IMG submission 89695) | Host-associated microbial communities from peat moss isolated from Minnesota, USA - S1T2_Fd - Sphagnum magellanicum MG | ecosystem: Host-associated > Plants > Peat moss > Unclassified...
CGGGATTAGTGGACGCCTACGTTCTTGGATGTCTTCGGGGATTGTGGGGAAAATATGTTTGGTTTTTTTTTGATACTGAAATCAAAATTTTTGGGGGGGGGGGGTTTCTCTTGCACTCTTATCTACTGGTGTCGTGTGTGTATGTATGTTTCTTGGAGGTTGTTTGAATTAGCACATCTTGAGCTTACCTTGTTGCTATTGTTGTTAGGAATCTAGGGTATTGGGATTAGTCTTCCATTGGAAAGTTCTTGCTTGGCTGGAACTTAAATCTAGCCAGAGAAAGGAAACCATTCACTCGCTGCCCTCAATGATGTGCCCTCATAGTGATTTCTAAAAATGATTTCAAGGTTTACTTGGACTTGATCTCTGAGCCATATAGTCATTTTGCAGATGTAAAAGAGCATGCGAATTGAGAACAAAGCAATGAAGGTAATGCAATGGCAATTGTAGATCTGGAAGATGTCCTTTATTATATCAAAGAGATTCAAGCAGCCTTCTTATTCTTTAGGTCAAAATTTGTCCCTTGATTTGGAAAATGATTACCATAACTTGGGATGAGATGACTCTCAAATTTTTGGCCGTGTTCTTTCTCTTCTATCATGGGGGACTCCTTGTCCCCATGCTGTTGCTATTCTTCACCTCAGTATTGACCATACAAACTTGGAGTACCTTGTAACTGATAACGCATGCAACAATTTAGCTTCTTCTTTCACACATTATCTGCACCACCAGCACCAATAGTAGTAGCCACAAAAGCAATATCTTGCATTTAAAAAGCTCTATCAAGTGCAATTTGCAGGTCTAGGGGGCATGGAAGTTAGTGAAAGCAACAGAATCACAAACAACCATCCTTTGGAACAATCCACTTAGTTGCAACATGTTAGTGGGACAGCCTTAGTTAACTTTCTTTCATCTCTCAGTGGGTTGGGGTTGGATGCTACAAACTCCATGTTGGCACTTTTTTAGTCAAGCAATGAGTTGGAAGGAATTCCAAGTTGTGGAGTGTCCAAGAATGTTCATCAGATCTCAAAGGCCACCAATGATTTGGTGCACACACCAAGTTTGCACCCTTAACCAGGGCTCCAAAAAATCAAAGAACTGGGTCAAAAAAATACCTTAAACCACTAGTTATTTTCATGTGAACTACCATCCTTTAGAAATTTTCAAGAACCCAGATCTAGAAGTTCTTCTGAAAATATTAAAAGAACCTAAACTGGAGGTTCTGATATTCTAAAATTTTCAAAAAAAACTGGCATTAAAGGTTTTTTGATTTCTAAACTTTTAAAAGAACCTAGAACCAAAGGTTTTTTTATCAAAATCAAAGAATTGCCTAATAGATTCCAACAGTTATCAGGGTGGTTCTTAGGCATCAAAAGCATAGTTCTCAAAAATCAAAGAATCGGTCCTGATATATAACTATGGTTTTCCTTAAAAATTGGGCAATTTAATCAGATGATTGCTTATATAACCACTGGTTCTCCACTAGTTCTTTCAGGAAAACCCCACTAATTCTTTGAGGTTTTTGAAATAACCAGAATCGGTGGTTCTTTGATTCTGATTCTTTTCCTCCCCACAAACTGGAATTGATAGTTCTTTGTTAATTCAAACAACTACACAACGTTGTTTTGGACTTCATGTCATAGATACATAAGCCACTGTTCTCAAAATTATGCATAACCCCAACCCCTTCCCCCCTTCCTCGGGCTTTGGGTGTAGTTGAAACTATGCATGTGAAGTAGTCAACCTCTCCTATGATTCATTTCACAAGTGCGGGCAAGGCCTGCAAGATTTGGAATGCGGTCAATGAGTGATGCCACCACAATGAACTCCTGTCGCCCACCTTGCATATGTCCCAGCTCCTTCAACCTTGATTCCTTGCTTGCAAATAACAACTCCTCCTTCGCATCAATTGTTACAAAGATCAACAGAAAGGTATCAAACATGATCCCAGTCCTTTCATAGCCATTTAGCTCACTTCTCATGTTTAAACCAAGGTTCGGCAGTTATTAGCAACTCCAACAAACCCCCATTGGGTATCAGGGCAATTTTTAGGGACAATGACCATAGTTCTAAAAAAATCAAATACACGGTTCCAATATATAACCATAGTTATCAAAAAGTAAAATACCCAGTTCTGCTATTGAACCATGATTTTCAATTTTTAGGGTTTAGGGTTCTAGGTTAAGGGTTTTAGGTTTTGGAAATTGGACAACAAAATGTACTTGAGGAAAGAGTTCCAAAAGTTGTAGTGTCATTTTGTAATGTGTCACCATCCTCATCTTTTACAACCGGACGTGAAACATTATACTCATGATATTGTAAATAATTGATCTTATTCTGGAAGTCCCAAGTACGTCCCTAGGATGTCATCATCAGCAACATTGGCATTTTTGTAGACAAAGAAGGTGTTGAAAGCAACACGTGGTGGTCCAGGTCGGGAATTGTTGGAATATGACCATGTTTTTCAAAAAATTTATCATTGTGAGATGCAGGTAGCTTAGCATTGAAAGTGACTGCATCTTTAGCCATTGCCTCCCTTAAACCTTCCTTTGCTTCATGTAAAACCCATAGCAAGAGAGGCATAGAAAAAATGATTTTCATATAAAAGGTTTGACCAAGCCATAAAGGAAGATGGCACAATCAACAAAACATTAGATCACAATAAAATAATAATGCCAAACACAATTGAAAACCCAAAATGGGTTTAGGGTTTGTCTTTTTTTCATTTTTTCTTTCTCTATTTCTTATGTGGGTTGGCTCACATTGAGGAAAAGTGCTATTTGGTCCACAATTATAATTGGTGCACATTCAAAAGCCAAATCATCCATCATTTGTATTACATGAAAGCCACCCAAAATTAGACCCACACACACATCACAACAATGCTTTAAATTCCAACAAAGAATTAAAGAAAGGGAGAGACAATCACACATTTGCCCTTGGAGGTTCAAAAAACAACATTTCTGCAAGGCTTCTTTTTTTTGGTGTATTTGTTACTCTGTTTGTTAGCTAGACTGCTTGTTTTCTTTTACTTCAAATTCACCCTGTTCGGATCAGTCTCCCTTTAGTTTACACAAAACACTCCTCGTGGTGTGACCATAGAAAGTGGGTCAAACTTATCCAAATATCTCTCCACTAACAGCCTCATCCTGGTTCACATCAAAAGGAAAATAATGTTCTTTGGGAAGTAGTGTAAGTACTGCACACACTCTCACCACAAATAGAGCCCGTAAGAAGCTCTGACTTTTGCATTAGGCAGGACTCAGAGTTGCACTAAAAAGCTGATAGTTTTTTTGTGTTATTGATTAATTTATCTTGTTCCTTGGATTTATCCAAAGTCTATGGTTTCAAGTGGTATATATATATATATAAAATAGAAACTTGTAGTATGATGATATTAAATAGACCATGACGGGACAGATAGATGACGGGACAAATGGATGAAATGATGCTTCATGTCACGACGTCCTTTAATATATGTAATGTAGAGAGAATGTACCAAAAATACCAAAAATGGCTTTGAAAACATTTGATTTGTTAAGTTTAATAAATTGTCGCACAAATCAAAGCAATGACATGTGGATTGTTGTAATTGATCTATCATCATCATTCTCCTCACTTTATTTCAAAGTTGTAATCTACTCTATCATATTGTGATCCTTTACACACACACACACATTGTGCAGCTAAATACTATACTTTTATGATTACACAAAATTACATGGTGTAATGTGGCCAAAACTACAATACCCACATGCGAATCATAAAATATACATTATTTTTCTGGCCAATCCTATAATACTTGCATGGACATTTCCATTTTTATACTTCAATGACATATATTGAATCTAATGAAAGAAGAAGAAGAAGAAAAAAAAAAGTTAAAAAATGATTTGAAAATGGGGGTATTGTGTAGTCTTAAATATTTCCCATTGCCAATTTAAGTTTTTAATATTATATGATCATATTGGGTGAAAGCACATTAAGCCCCCCAAAAATTGTAATCACATGTATAATTTTTTTGTAATCATTTTTTTGGGTAACATATGGACATCACACCTTGAATTAAATTTATTTGTTTTAATTTTATTTGATTAGATTTATACTTAAGTTATTCAAGTATTTAAAAATATCCCAAAAAAAATGCAAATTTTGAATGTATGGAATATATTTGTGACAAAATAATACTTGTCACAAAGTTTGGAAATTTACATATATATTTTAAAAATTAGGGTTGTGGATGGAATTTTCGGGTAATTTTTTTTGGTGAATGATATACATCAATTGAATATATGTCCATTTAGAAGTTTTAAAATTTTAATTGAAAATCCATTCAAAAAATATATTTTTGTTGCATTTTTGGAACAATAAATGCACATTAACCTTTTTTTTTTGAAAAAATCCACTGCTTTAAGAAAGTGGATGAAAATTTATTTGTTATTGTATTTATTTATTGTTTCTTTTTTTTTGGTAATGTGTCATGAATCACAAACATGAAACCTTGTAGTTGTTGATAAAATATTTGTTTTATGCACATTGATTTTATCCAATCCTCTTTTGTTAATGATTAGATCAAGTTTAACTTTGATTCAACATGAACTTTGAGTTCCAAATTGTTATCATGCATATTCTAAATTATTTTCTTGTGTTTAGGATTTACAAAAGATGCTATCAAATTTTTTAACTTACTATGTATTATCATATTTGTTATACATCATTTTTTTGAACAAAAATGGTTCACCTTTAGTGTGCTTTCACCCTATTACAATGATTCAAACAATTTCCTATATATGATTTAAGTTATCAAAAACATGAAGATATTACATTTTGCTATCCCTCTTCATTTAACCCCTTCATAGGTTATGGTTGATAATTTTGTAATGTACCCCAAATGTAGGTATTACAATATAATTTTTGTGCAATACTTGCATTTGGGGTTCACTTCATATTATCATATTATCATGGGATTGTTAAAAGCATTGGAGCATTAAGGTATTAAAACATCAAAATCCAATCAAGTGGAGGACATCAAGATTTTTGCAAATTTTTTCATGTTGGTAATTTTAGTAGGTTTAAGGGTAATAGGTAGATAGTTAAATGGTAATGTTTGGCAATCCTTAAGTTTTTAAAGACTTGTTGGGTCTAGGTTTTAGTAGAGTCAACAAGACACACCCCAGTTTTTAAATTTATTATTATTATTATTTTCAAGAGCCCCAAAGATGTCAAAAGTTTGGGAAAAATATTTTCACTCAAGTTTCAAAATGTTAGGTTTTGCACATTTTAGACCCACCAATAATCAAAGGTGGTTTTCACATATTGGTTTTCAAAAAAAATAAAATTTCATATCTATATCTACTTTGATTGGCTATGAGGAAAAAAATTGCATACAGAAACAAGTCATAAATGTGAAATTATTGGCACTATGGTAGAAAAAGGTGCCACACAAATTATTTTGATTTATCAAACATGCTTTGATACTTTATTGAAAAAAAAATAAAAATCCATTACTCAAAATATTCAATAGGCCTTGTTGGGACATTTAGCACATTTGTTCATGCAATTTTAGAATGTTCAATGTAAGGAATTAATTTTCCATTTTGGGCTTCAATTGGAAGGGGGCCATTGGTGGATTGATTATTGACCCAAACAGGATGATTATTGCAAGGACCACCGTCCTTAAGTAATATACATTGCATTGAGTGTTTCGATGACTCAAAAACTACCACATCTCAAAGGAAACACCCACACATCTCATTCACTACTTCCTCCCACAACTTGAGTGCCAAGGGTGTATGATGTCCAATTGTATTATGAAAGTTTAACGTCTACTTTAATAACATTGACATTATATTCGTAACTATTCAATGTGTTAAAGTATTGGGCAAAATTAAAAACCCCAAATTTGGTAATTTTTAATATCCTAAGGTATCAATTTTTATTAAAAGAAAAAGAAAAAGTTTCAAATGGATGGCTTTCACTAGACTTGGAATTGGTAAATGAGTTTCAAACAAGGTATGAACCTGAGTAATACCTGAAGATATTCAACTTAAAACCCAAGCAAATTTTCAACCATTTTTTGATACATACCCAACACTGGTAAATAGATGATCCCCTATAGGTAGGCCCACATTAATGAGTAGTAGGCATATGAAAGTAATAGGTTGGTGGTACTTAGTAAGTAATTAATAATAAGTAGGTAGCCATATAGATTAAACAAAAAGGGCAAAAACCTAGTAACAATATTTTTAGATAAATATAATTAGGTACATCGTTTCTTTTACTGACGAATTTTCACCAAATCCCTGCCTCAAAAATATGATTGCTTCCTATAGGAAGGATTTTCAAAGAAAAAAATGGCCCAAATTTGTCAGATTTCACAAAAAAGATTCTACCAATTGCCAGATTTTTTACTATTAGTTCCAATAGGTAGCCAAAAATATAAAAAGATTTTGATTTTTTCCTACTTCCATATTGGTACATGTGGCCAAATTTGGCTAAATTGCATCCCAGATGATAGCCACCTCGGCTACATCACAAAATTGGAAAAAGAAACCCTGGTAAGGTAGGAACTTTAAATAGACTAACTTAACTAACCAAGGGTTGCTAGTTAGGGACAAGTATAGAATGAAAGAAATGGCCTCATTTCCAGGACAAAATGACCAACTGGTGCATTGGTGGGTGCTGGTTCACTGTGGCCCCATTAATGCACCATCCATTTGAAACATGTTATGACTCAGTTGTGAATGAACCATGAATGAGTTAACCGTGGTAACCTACCTTCCTATGTCCACCTCGCACTCCTTAGATAGTTCTCTATGTAAGTGGATAATTGTCATAGTTAAGTAAATAGGCAATGTAAGCAATTTTAATGTATTTAGGTAAGTAGCTAAGGCATTTGGTGGCTACTACTAAGTAGGTAGATACATGTAGATGGTTAGTGCGGGTGTTGGCTGGTTATCAACAAGAGTCCAAGGGTAGGTTATTCATCCCAACATGTTCTCAAATTCTTAAACATTAAAATATTTGGGCAATCACTTTTCATTTAGTAGCACTTCTCCAAATTCACCTCCACTTTGAGCTCTCATTTGAACTTGAATTTGTTCAGTCTGGGGTGGCAACCGTGAGACAAAAAAAACCCTAGAAATGAAGACTTTTATTTTGGGGGTTCAGTTTTACTTATAAAAACCTACCTTGATGATATACCATGTGGTTATCAGGTTGGGTATTGAGTTGGGTATGCCAAAATCAACACCGATGCATACACAAGAAGCGGGTATTATTACAAAACTGAAAATTTTGATAATTGGGGTTATGATTGAACAAGTCATTCTGTAAATAGAACTCATGGCTATGAAATGACGATCAATGATAACAAAGAAGACCTAAGACAAGAAAATTGTCATCTGCCACAAGTTGACTAATGATGGAGGTTCACTAGCTATGATGTATGGAAAAGATGAGGAACCCTGACCCAGTGCAGCAGCCTGCTGAAAATTCACTATGGACCTTAGTACTTCCTAAGTTGCATGCATGCATGAATATATGTTGCCTATGTGCACACATGTTTTGTTTTGTTGTTTGACAATGGAGAAGCAAGCTGCATGCTGCTAGTGTTTCTCAGCAGAGTGGATCAGGTTTGGTAGAATGGAACAATGTATCCAAAACATAAGGTGGAAAATGAAAAAGCAAGCAAACAAGCAAACAAACAAAAGCCTTTGGCAATGATTTTAGCTGCACCACAAATTAGTTTAAAAAAACTTTGCCTTCATTCTTTGAAGGACATGCCTGAAAAGGAGGTGAAACCTTTCAGCTGAAGATACAGATAGACACTCCCCAACCACCTTCTTAAGTAGAAGAATATTGTGAATCTGCAATATTGGCATTATTTCAAGAAAAAGCGAGGGGCAGAAAAGGGGGACTTTTTTTAAGTTATAAAAAAAATTAGCGATTAAAAAAAAAAATCCTAATTTTCCCCCAACTCTCATTAGAAAGAATAATCCAAATTTTTCCCAATTGTAATGTCCAAAACCTGAAAATAATTGTCATGAAAAACACATGCAAGGATGACCAAATAAGAGGAAGAAAATGTGGGGAAGGACATGATCTAGACTTAATTTATTACGTTCAAAATTAAGTTCAATGATCTAAAGCAAAATTAGAATTCATCTTTCAGCTACCTACAACATATCAATTAAGTAAATTAGGGGAAGTGAAATTATCCTTTCCAAGTGATGAATGTCCAATTTTTGATATTTGCAATATAGATAGAAATTGGGCCCTATAGCATTGGATCCAACTTTTGGAAGTTTTACCTTATTAGAACCCATTTCACATTAGGTGAACCAGTTTCTTTGGTGAAAGCATTTAGACTGTTTAGATTGGAATGGATTTTTTTGGTGTTCGGAGTGTGGATATGGTAAGTAGATGTATACAACATCTTATTTATTGGCAGGGCAAGCGTGTTTGTGATGCCTTGTTTCTTCCACATCGATTCACATGGTCTCTAGACACAAGAATAAGTAAATCAACTCTTTTGCAACTGATCAAAATCACATGGATTCAACTCGGATCTCAAATTTCTGACTTACCTTCCTCAACTCCACTCCTTGTCAGAACAACCTCCTTCCCATCTCCTAACTTGAAAACTCACGGGCTCCTCTTGTGTTTTCATTCTTTCTAGCAAATTGCCAGGTACAACAACAACAACAACAATAGTGTATTATTTGTTTGTATGAGAGCTCCTCCTCGGCCCACAAGCAACTGGACAATAACTTGACTTCCATTTAAATCAAACAACATTGTCATATTGCATGCTCCTGAGGAGGAGGAGGAGGAGGAGTCATTGAGTGACCGATGGATGGACCGCCTGGACCTTGCTTGATTCACCACCCTTTTGGATGTCGGTCTTATTAGCAACAAAAAATCTCAAATTCCCATAAGAGCTTGTCAGACTGGACATGCCAGTGTGGGGCTATTCTCCCTTTCAAAAACAAAAAAGAGAAAGAACTGGCAGGTAAGGGTTGGGTATATGGACACTTGATCAAATGGGTACCATAGAACTGGTTCCTGTAGGCCCCATTCTACCTTGGAATGTGATGAGCTCATAGGGCAAGCTCTCATTCCATTAGGTGGTAGCAGTTCTGCCAGGGAATGTTACACAACTAACTGGTTTTTTAGCTTATGTTTCTTGGAAGTTGCAAGATGGTGACACTGGAGATATCATTTTTTAAAATTATAAAATAAAAATAATCAGATTTTAATAAATAAATAAATAAATAAATAATATTTTTGTATAGCCAATTCAAAATCTTAGAAGCTTTGCAATTATGAACTAATGGTGCAATTATCAAATGTACTCAAGTTCAAATAAAACTTCCCCCATCAATGTGCAATACCATAAACATATGAAAGGGTTAAATGTGCATGGTGAATAATGCACTATGTACCAAAGGCTTGACATATTTCTTTGGGCCCCATCATGCTAATTATTCTCACAGTTTCTTATTAATTGTTTTTTTTGGGATTAGCAGTTAATCAATTTCTGCGTCAATTTATGAATGGTAATTATAAATGTAGACAATTGGACATTTGAGGGTTAGAGGAGTGTTAATAGGGTGTTTGGTGGTTTTGTCTAAATTTATGCATCCTTTAAGCTTGTCACTAGACATGAATGGTGATTCTTCAATGTGAAAATCTTACAAACTTGGGCATGCTCCCAAGGCATGTTCCCAAGCTCCTCTGCATTTGGTTGAAATAAAGAAATATTTGAGGTATGGATCAATGGCAAACTATTTCACTACTAGGAAACTGGCAGCTGAACCTACACAAAATAAACATGAATAGGGATTTGATGTTATGGGATCTGATTGTTTGTAGAAATTCATCATGACCAGCATCACACACTTATCATGGGTAAGACCAATGTATAAAATACTACTCCTAAGTATACACATCTTTCTAGTCCTTGAAAAGTCTTATGACACAAAATGACCCAAATTCTTAGTTTGAGACTCCTTCAAGGCAAGTCTTGACCTTAGTTGAAACATTTTGCTTCTATGATTTCAACGCCCTAAATATATGCCAATTCTCATTGGGGGCATTGGAACAAATGTGTGAATTTTTTGGTTGAAATCTTTCTAATCATTAAATCACATCCCAAATAGATGTCATTTTCCCTTCCAAATTGTGTTTTGAAAGTTTGATATTCCCAAAGAGTTCTTGGAATTTTCATAGGGAGAGAGCCTTTCCAAGTGGTAAAGTACAAGTTGGGGCTTTGACTTACCTTGCGCTTTGGTAATGAACTCAAGGTTTAAAGGCCATAACATGTACTAACTAACCTTAAGTCTTCAACCTTGTTGGTGAGATTTCATTTACATCATTGTGAAGTTGCTTTAATTTATTCTCACATCTATAAGTAAATGTTAATTTGATGTACTTTGATGTAGTGTTTCAAATAACAATAAACAATTTTGATTCAATGTCCCCACTTTGTTTGTATTGTTATTTTGATATATCATTTTGAAAACAACACACTAATGTTGCCTTTTTTTTTCATTGCAAAATCGCAAATGTTTGGTTGATGATGATGTTTGGATATTGTGGACTTGAAAGAAGATCGAAACCCCCATCTATGTGTTGGTTTGATTGTGGGCAATTCTTTTTTTCATTTCAAATGTACTGCCAATGTGTCCATGGTTACACAATTGGGATTTACCCATAATCATGGGTATTGTCATCTAGTTTTTATTTGTGCATAATATTTGAAGTTTTGATTTTTTGAAATATTTATGTGAAGAAAAACATATTTACTATCTATACAAACTTGGGCTTCACATTGTTATGCATTACCAACAACGATTTTCCTACATAGTATGTTCCCATACGATTACCAATAATTCATCATTACTTATGTCAATGTCAAATTTAATTTTAATTAATATACATATCATGGACATGAAAGGGCACATGTTAATTTGCCTTTTCATATTCATGTTGGTGGTTAAGGAAAGGGGTGAAATAGTTATAAAGATAAAAGATGTTTATCAAGTTAGGAATGAGGTAGTTATTAAAAAGGAAATGAAATACTTATATTTGAAAATGTCTTTGAAATTGTTCATGGATGACCATACGAAGGATTATACAAAATCAATAAGGTGCCTATGAAAGATTATAAAAAATCACCCGTATATTAGTTCCTTAAAATTCTCGTCATTGAAATTTATGGTTTTAAACCTTTTTGAACTACACAAGCCACTTGGGAAGGATGAAAGCACTAAACAATGATCCCCTTTGGGCCTTTTGAGTTTAATGTTATAGTAGATACAATATAATTGTTTTCAAAATGCAATGCGTTTAATTTTGGGTTTAACTTTTGGTGTTCGAGCTTTAAGATTATGACTTTTGTAAAACTATCTTATTTAATATTATTTGAGCTTCACATTATTCCACACCATCAATGACTATCATATGTTAGTGTAAATGTAATTGTTAGGGAGGTGTTGTCCAATGACTTAGGTAAATTAGCACCTACATTCCAATACCATGGTAAAACTCACAATATGAAAAAAGAGATTTTCTAAGTGTTATAAATTTGTCCTATACATCTAGAGGCATAAAAAATCATTAAGTGAGGCAATGCTCGCAAAAAGGGAAAAAAAACAATCTTACACCATATATTTAAGACTAAGTCAAGAATAAAGTGATTTGAAATTTTTTTGAGAAAATATTTTCAATTTTTAAAAAGAGTTGTGCTTTTGAATGCTTTCATCCTTTGTGTTTTGGAATGAAATGTGCATTGACACTAAAACCTAAAAGCCCATGACCATGAAAATTGGAGGAAATGACATGTCAAGATACCATTTCACTTTTACAAAAGGCTAAGGCTTAAGGGATCAAGGAAATGTGAATGGATGAAAAATGAGCATTAGATGCACTTTGGATAATGGTCTATGTTCTAATTGACTTCATGCTTGGCCCACCTATTTGAGGTGGGTTTGATGCAAAGTCCATTAGGCCATGAGTCCATAAAGCTATGATTGGTCTAAACTTCAATATATCTTAAGGTACGTTAGCAAAGTCTTTTGTCACTTTACATTACACTTCACAACTAAGGTCCGTACATAAATGATTTTTGAATTTCCATGAGATGACATTGGGATGTGTTTTGAGGGCTTTAAGCATTCCCATGGTGCCTCACTATAGTGTAAGGGGAGCCTAAGACCCTTTGTGAAAATTGGAATTAATCAATAGGTTAAATTGGGATTGAGTGACCTAGCACACACAAGTGCACCATCCATTGGAAACCTCTTATGACTCAGGTATGACCCACATTTAAGTTACTAGCAGGAAACTTGGCAACTTGTATTGTAAACCCTCCTACTTCCCCTTCACACTACCTATGTAGGTGAGTAAGTATCATAGTTAAGTAGGTAAGGAATGTAAGTGATTGCTAAGTAGGTGCTTCAAGGATATGAATACAATGAAAAATTTGTTTCCTGTTGGCACCCATCCATCCAGTATACAGTGGTGGGTGCTGGTGGAGGGTTGTGTGTCGTGCACCCACCAATGCTCCATGCATTGGAAACATGTTGTGACTCAGCTACGGATGAGCCACAACTGAGTTACCCAGGTGAAATCTTACTCCCAAATCACACTACCTAGGCCACTAACTAGGTAAGTGGGTAAGTATCATACATATGAGTAGGTAGGGAATGTGAATGGTTACTATGTAAGTAGGTAATGGACTTCATGCCTACTAAGTAGGTACGAGAAACATGTGGGTGCTTAGGATCTCTTTCCATTAGGCTCTTGTGTTCACAGCACACAGCTGTGATCAGTGTTACACACAATGTGCTATGATCACAACAGCCTAATGGAAAGACACTAACATAGGGCCTTGTTTCTTGCTGCAGGGACAACGGCTTTCCATTGGAGAGCTACAAGTGCATTATATGTAATTAATCATGTTAGGAGCTCTAGGAACGCATGTTCTCATGAAAAAGGACAAATGTCATTGTATGATGAGTCATAGTTTGACTCAGAGCACTTGCAATTGGTCAATGCTTAACTGGTACAGCTATGAGATGACTGTGAGAACAACTAGTTGAAAAAACATAATGAAAAGTTGCTGTGATAACAGCAGCCTAATGAAAAAATGTCCTTAGTATGTAGCTAATCACTGCCATTAGCTATGGAACAGGAATACGTCCAAACTGTGTTAACTATGTGCACACACTATCCATCCTGCATGGTGCACTGGTGGGTGCTGGTGCACTCTGGCCATTAAGTAGCGTGCTGTAGTTTTTCCCCTCATGCTACAGCCTTGGACATTTGTGTGATGATCAAGTATCTCAAGGACAAACTTATGAGGTCTTTAAGAGACAAACTCAGGAGGAGATCTTCAGTTGAGCTGGATGGATGAGTCCAACCCCCTGTTGAGTGGTTATTTGATAGGTTTTGAGAACCACAGCAATTCTTTGATTACTTTTAGAGCCATGGTTATAGATTTTTAAGAACCGTCCTCCAAACCTTTGGTTATCATATGTGCCATATTACAAATAACCGCCACCCACAACTGGTCCTAACTCCAAACATGGTGAATGTGGGGGAACGGAAGAGAAGGTGATCAGTTCTTTAAACTCATGACTATCTGACAATTCGTTACAAAACATTGAGAAAGGAGGTGGAAGAGTCACAAATCTAGTTAGGTCACTACAGGATTTGGTTGGCAGGGAAAGGAAGATATGTAGGCCTGAATTGAGACACAAAAGTATGGAGGAGGGTACCAGAGTACTATGGTCCTACCTTCTTCTTCTTAGGCACTCTTTTTTGGGAAATTGAGAAAAGAAACTCCCCAAAAAAAGTAAATCTGAGAAAATAAAATATTATATTCCTTAAAATATTCCATTAACTAATTGCAACAGTAACAAGAAGTTTTGGAAGGAAGAGACAATAGAAATGAAGAGAACTCAACTCGGAAGGAGGACAAGTGGTGGCAACAACAACAACCACTTTGGTTCTATTAGATGCACTATTCATAATGCACATGGGAGGAAGAGAAGAGACCCAAACGATGGGCATGGAAAGAGCTCACTTAACTATATAAAATTCTATTGCAACAAGACTTGGGGGAGAATACCTAGCATGTAGACTTTCATGTTTCATTATGGGCAGCAAGTTGATCCTTGAAAGTACTATCCCCATACTAGATAGGAAGGTGGGGGGTGCTCTACCCTAATTCCAGTTTCCAAGGCATGCATGGCATCAAAGTGTTGCTACCAATGTTTTTGTCAGTTTTGTAGGATAACTACACACCCTTGCAATACACTAATCAAGATTGAGGTCTCTTTGGAGACATCTGCTAATCAAGATCAACATATCCTAATTACTTTCCTCAGACAACAGGGTTCAATTACACTTCAAAAGATGCAAGCATATGCAATTTCAAGTCAAGCAGTAGCAATGGAGTTTGCCACCTCTCAACCTTGGGTGCTTGCAAACTCCTCACCTCTTGTCTCTTCACAGATTTTATATGTCATAGGTGGCTTAAGGATGACTTCTAGGTTTAGCTCTAGATTATTGAGTATAGTAGCTTAATGGATTTTGGCCCCTAGGTAATAATAGGTCTATTTTTATATGAGGATTTTTGATATTTTGGCTTGTGTTGAAAGTTGAGATTCGTTATAGAGTTACAGTATCTTGAAGGATTTTGGTTTCTTTTCAAGGAAGATTATATTTTTGCATGGTGAAATATTTGAGTTTTCATAAGTTTTCTTTTGCCTTAAGATACTTTTTAATGTAAATGGCAAGGCCACAGTGTGACACGGCCCTTGTTTCTCCTTGGGGAGGGGAGATCATAATCAAAGAACTTGAAAAACCCTCCAAGAACTGGCAGTTTTCATGAAAGAACTGGTAAAAGAATTAGCAGTTATGAAGGTGCTTATTTGATTTATTATTATTTTGGAGAACCATGGTTATATATCAGAACTGATTCTTTTGATTTTTTGAACACCATTGGTTATGAACCCCGAGGACCACCTTGTTAACTGCCAGGTGTCTGTTCCTTGTTTTGATAACCACCTAACACATACACATATTTTTCGAACAATTCCAATCAAGTGTAAGGGCTTTATAAGACAATGAATGTCTTTTGATTTTTAGTATGCACCAGTGTTGGGTTGTTAGAAACTGCACCAGGGCAGTCCTTAGGGTTGTTAACTTTGGTTATTAAAAAAAAATCGGTTTTGATATATAACCATGGTTCTCAATTATAACTAAAATTTGAAAAAGTTAAAATAATTGCTCAGAAAACTATCAAATCTTTCATGAAACCTCAGCTGTTCTTTGAGTGTTTTGAAATAACCAGAATCAGCAGTTCTTTGATCGCGGGTTCTTTTTTTTGAAACCAAGAATTGAACAACATTGGTATGTACCCAATCACATAAAATGTCCATCTTACTTTTTTTGCACTTCAAGTTCCTTCTTTGACTCGACTCTTTAACCAAAAATCAAACAAAATTAATGCAATATAAGATGAACATAGAGTTAAAAGAGCAACAAAAACAAATATCCAATAATTGGAACACAAATTAATGACATTATATTTTTCTTAAAGCTCTAATTACACTCCAATAAAACAGGGTCCAGAAAAACAATATAGGTTCACATGTGTGCACTGAGAAAACCCCATTGGGGTTAATAAAAGGAACATATATATGGAGCAGTCAGCGGCTGAGGGGGCAAGGCCCGTAAAGAAACAGAATCAGAAAGCCAGGGGAGAGTCAAACTGGGAGAACCTGTGAAGAAAAAGCCCAGTGTTCATCATACATTACTTTAGAATATGTTGATGCAATAATAATGATCATTATAGTTTTGAAGCTGAAGAGCATGTCAAGAGCTTTTGCACATGGGATTTAGCGAAAACAAACTCAAGACTTCAAAAATATATATAGATTACAATTTACTGAAACATGCGGTTTAGGTAGTTGTGAAACTAGCAGCTCACTGAGTAATGACTCTGGTGCTTTACAGCAGGTTCAAACTTCAGATGAAAAACTTTTCCTTACTGTATCTAGAAATTCTCATCTAGATGCATACACTTCTATGGAACATACCCATCCATCATATGCACATATAGTACTCCAAATGTCAGACACACATTGTGTCAAGTTTGAGCCAAAATTATGCCGGAATCTTACACCAGTGTGTGTATTCTCCTCCTTATGGGCCAGAGCCAATAAACCGAAACCTGATATATGTATATACGTAAGGGTATCCATAAATTGAAGCAAAGTTAAGTAAAATTTACCAAATTTACCAAAGTTGGAAGTATGGAAATGATTCGTGTTTTGTTATGTCTTTTAGTTCTTGGAGAATAGCTTCAAGAAGAAATCCCACAAGCTGGAATTTCTTGGTGACTCCTCCCTCGAAGGAGGATTGTCCCCTTGCCCTCCATCGTGACAAGCCCCAAGTTTTGAAGCAACGTGGTTCTTCACTTCCTTTGCCTTGTTCTTGGCTTTTCCAAGTTTGCTTTCCCTGGATACAAAAAATTGAAAGAAGTTCAACACACACGTACACATAAAAAAAGTGAGATGAGTGTGTCACACCCTAAAAGAAAACAAAGAAATCATATATATAAACACTAAACCCTAAACCAGAGAAAAAACTCCACAACAACAATTTAATGGAGAAATAATAACAATACACAAAAAGAACTGCAAATGTACTCTGAACAACCCCAAAATTGCAAACCAATATCAAGGTATTGCAATACCCTTTAGAGGGAAGTTAATTAGATGCCTAAATTTTCATTTCTACCAGCAACTATGTAGATTAAATGTTATAGTGTGGCCCAAACCAGTGTTGTATGGGTATCATCAGAAATGGCACCAAACCCCCACCTATTATAAGGGCAGTTCTTTGAAATCATAACCACTGTTCCCAGAAAATCAGAGAACAGGTTCTGATATATTATCCATCATTCCTCAAAAAGTAATAACATTAATGAAAGTACCCCCAAGAAATGCATGATTCTTTGTCAGTTATTTCATGAGAACTGCAAGTTCTTGAGTGTTTGAAATAACCAAGACCAAAGGTTCTATGGTTCTGATTTTTTGTTTCCCCAAAAACCTCTGGTTCGGGTTATTTCAAAAACTCAAAGAACCTGCAATTCTTTGATTAAAATTTCTAAAAGCAGGAACTGGGGCTTATTTAAACAAAATCAAATGCCTCTACAAAACTGGTCCAAATGATTGTCAAGACAATATTGCAGTTTAGCATGACTCATCATGTTATTGCATTTGAAATTCAAAAAATAATAACTTTTGAATGTTGGGTTTCAAGTCAGATTACGAAAATTGATGCATTTCAATCTCAAACAAATCTAACTTTCTGTATTGGGCTTTTGGTGTTCCACAAATCATAGTTGAAGTACCTGGATATGGGATTTTTTGTGAATTCACCATCTTCGAACTTGATGATGATTTCTGTATTTTCTATCATCTCATCAGTTGACACACCCAACACAGCTTCCTTACCATGCCACACTCGGAGTGTCTTGTATGAGTCATTTGGGTCAACCGCACTTTGTACTAAGAAGTCAGGGTTGTCAACAACACTTGTTTCTCGCACCTTGGTGTTAGTTACTAAGTTGAGATCTGATGCTGCTGCTTCTGATGATGATGATGCTGGTGGTGGTTTAGGTTTTAGCTCCTTCAATCGAGCTTGAGCTCCATTTGAAGTCACTTCATA
>Ga0116231_10008642_pt1 | contig 17743 bp, 11 predicted proteins | sample S1TSphgellanicum_2_FD_89695 | JGI IMG/M metagenome (GOLD analysis project Ga0116231, IMG submission 89695) | Host-associated microbial communities from peat moss isolated from Minnesota, USA - S1T2_Fd - Sphagnum magellanicum MG | ecosystem: Host-associated > Plants > Peat moss > Unclassified...
AAAATCCAATAGACTATATATGTTCATACCCATGTAATTTTTTGGGAGTTTGGTTTACATTTTTCAAACTTGCATATTAATGTGTATCATGTGTTTGATGCAGATTTTAAATAACTATGAATTACCATTATGTAACCAATGCCATTCAACTCCAATTGTATCACTATCAACTTTACATTCATCAACATGTTATTAAGGTGGTTACAACTACAATTTATTGATGAACACATGACATGGTGGCTAATCAAAATAGGTGTAGATAGGGGTCTCTTGAGGTTAGAAAGTAGCATGCATACCTTACTTAGGTTTTTTTGACATAAACAATGGCATGGAGTTCATATTTTCCATCTTTTGAACTTTTAAAAAGTTTTGATAGATCTGATATTTGCATCGAATACATACAAGTTTTGTCTTATTGTAATTGTAACTTCATGTTTGTATTATGTTTGCATGTTTTGAATGTGAGCATTTCATTAATACTTTGTTGAAATTTTCTCTAAAAATATGAGTTTGAAACATATTGCAATGTTGCATTATTGCATTAAAAAAACTTCAAAAACATTAAGTTCAATGTGAAATACTTGCATAAGGGTCACAAAATAAACATTACTTTTGTTAGAATGTTTTTGCAATACCCAATTTTGAAGCATAAAATGCCAACTAATTTTTTTGGATGGTTTATGCAATATACCCAAATGTTGGGCATAAAATATGCATGCTCAATGAAAAAAATGATGAAAATAAAAAATAAAAAACTAGAAGAAAAAAATAATTGTGATAAATAATAGAAGAAAATAATCTAGAATAAGAAAAAATAAAAGGAATTAGAAAAAAATAGAAGGAAAAAATAGACATAGAAAAATAATTTAAAAAAAGAATCCAAAAGAAAAAAATGCTTATGTTTTGGTCACAAAATATGTAATAATTATTGAAATGTATTATATTTGAAATGACATTGTTTTTGTATGTGGGTATTGTATTTTGCTATTGGATCTTTAACTATTTTAACTTATAAGAATAACTACCAAAATATGTAATACCTATGTGTGGGTCACAAAAGTTGATCAAATGTGCAATATTTGCATTCACGATTACCATTTATTGACATCGAAAGGTCAAATATGATTAAAATGGTTGTAAGTTCATTTAGTGCAATACCTTCATATTTTGTATATCATATAATGGTAGACAATTGCATTTTGTAAATGATAGGTAGGTAGTGTACACAAATAAGGAAAACATTATTTCAATAATGTAATTATGTTAATAAGATGGCTAAGTCAATAGGGTAGCCAAAAGTTTTGTTAAAAGATTTTGTTGAAAAAATAGTCTTTAGTTTAATTCAAATTTATTTATTTGTTGTCAAAAGGTAAAGGTTTTGCCAATAGGTATAAGTTTAGCCATGAAGAAATAGAAGCTCTTCCAAAAGATAAAAATTTAACCAAGAAAAGATAAAAATTTTGCTAACAAATAGATGTTTAGCCATGAAGAGATGGAAGTTTTGCCAAGAGGTATAGGCTTAACCAAGAAAAACTAGAAGTTTTTTCCAATTTGTAAAGTTTAACCAAGAAGAAATAAAGGTTTTACTAAGAGATAAAAATATAACCCCAAAAAAATAAAGGTTTTGCCAAAATGTAGAGGTTCAAATAAGAAAAGTTCAAAGGTTTTCCAAATGAGAAGTTTAACCATGAATATAAAAGGGTTTTATTCAAAGGTAAAAATTTAGCTAGAAAGAGCTTAAGGTTTTGCTAAGAGGTAAAAGTTTAGTTAATAATAAATAAAACTTTTGCCAACATGTAGTGGTTTAACCATGAATAGATGGAGGTTTTGTCAAGAGATATGGGTTTAGTTAAAAATATACATAGGTTTTGTTGAAAAGTAAAGGTTTTGCCTAGGGATAGATGTTTAGTTAAGAAGATATAGAAATTTTATCAACATGTAAATTTAACCATAAATAAATAAAAGTTTTGCCAACAAATAGATGTTTAGCTATGAAGAGATGGAGGTTTAACCAAGAAATATAGGTTTAGCCAAGAAGAGTTAAAAGTTGTGCCAAAAGGAAAAAGCTTAGCTAAGATATATAAGTTTAACCAAGAAGAGTTAAAAGTTATGCCGAAAAGAAAAGGTTTAAGTAAGAAGAGCTAAAAGTTGTGCCAAAAGGAAAAGGTTTAAGTAAAAAGAGGTAAAAGTTGTGCCAAAAGGAAAAGGTTTAACCAAGAAGAGCTAAAAGTTGTGCCAAAAGAAAAAGGTTTAGACAAGATATATAGGTTTAACCAAGAAGAGTTAAAAGTTGTGCAAAAAAAAAAAGGTTTAGCCAAGAAAAGTTAAAAGTTGTGCCAAAAGAAAAAGGTTTAGCCAAAAGATATAGGTTTAATCAAGAAGGGTTAGAAGTTGTGCTGAAAGGCAAAAGTTTAGCCAAGAGATATAGGTTTAACCACAAATAGTAGAAGTTGTGCCAACAGACAAAGGTTTAAGTAAGAAAGAGGTTTAGCCATGAAAAATAGAAAGCAAATAGGTAAGGGGTTGGTAGGTAGAGTCATGAAGTAGATCAACAATGTAGCTAGGTCAGTAGGGTAGTTAGGGAATTAGGGTGACTAGATTGGAGGGTAGTAAGGTCAGGGTTGGAGAAAAAACACACAAAAAATAAAAAGGGTCAAAGGTCAACAGCCCAAAAAGGCTGACTGGTACAATGTTGGGTTAACACAAGGTTAGGAACCGGATGAAGAAACACAGCCCATCCTATGGACAGAACAGCCAACTGGTGCACTGGTGGGTTCACTCTAGCCCTACCTGAGGAGGTTAGCCACCGTTGCTACAATAGAAAATTCAAAAGGCAACACTGCAACAGGTCATTTAAAAATCAAGAAACGGTCAACACTGGTTATTACATTATAGAGATATCGCAAATTCATCCTGTCTTCACGCTGTCTTTGGGCCTCCTTTCACCCCCTAACCCCCTTTTAGTGACATCCGTAAAGTAAGGAAATTTTATTAAATCTCAGTATGAAATGGTGAAACTCAGTACGAAATTCTGAGAATATCAGCATTTTATGCACAAGGTGCGAGAGGAATTATAGTAGCTGTACAGATAGGAGCAGTGAAAATCGACGTAGCAGCAGTGTAGCCGCTCAGGAAAAAAGAGAGACAGGATGAAACTCAGGAACCATCGAAATTGATGGTTTTCTGAGTTTCAGCCCCCCCTTGAATGTGAATGTACTTTTTTGCAGGTTTTTCTCGAATCTCACCCTGTGTATGACCAAACTCAGGGTACAGGTGCTGTCTTTTCCTGACTTTACGGATATTCTAATACCCTGCTACTCTTGGCAGCTTCGACACTAATTACATTACTTTCGGAAACGTTGAAATATTCCAGAATTACTTTTTCCAAATTTATTTATTTTTTGGTGAAGAAAAACATTGAATCTTCAAGATTAGTCTCTTTGTCGAACTGAAAATTTCAAAATTAATTAATTATTTTGACAGATATGTGTCTTATCTGCCAAGGTACTACGATATGCTATGGATTCATGAGACAGGAATCACTATGTCAGTACAGATAGGGTCAAATTCGGTGACAAAAAAGCTGATTTTTTTTTTGGGGGGCAATAAAGCTGTTCGAACCCACACCTAGTCATCTATCAACACACAGACCCGTGCTTGAAGTTTGAACCTCTAGTCACCTAAGTTTAGTGTTGATCACGGTGGTGAATTATTGTTCACTTGGCTCGAGGAGCATGGCAGGTCGGTTACATTCGGCGTCATGTCTTTGTGTCCGGATGGATCATGGCAATGACTTAAACCGCTCACATGTTGTGCAGAGATAGCTGTGCGGATTGGAGTTGGCTGATGATCGAGTGACCTGGAGTGATCGGTTCTGACACTCAGAGAGATCATGTCTCTCTAGGCGTTAGCAATAGCAATTGTGTCCACAGTGAAATCTGTCGTGGTACAACCCACATGCTCTGGGATTCGCTGGGAGCTGAGTGCATTTAAGAGCTTTTTCCAGTCAGCACTGAGAAATTATTATCAGTTGCAAGTAGATGAGGAGCACAAATTATGTCAGACTTTAGGGGTACGTTTCCATGATCTCCCAATCTCCCACTTACCCATTCTATGTCGTATCCCACTCAAATAGTTGGGGGGGTTTTATGTAAAATGTTGAGACAAAAGCCCAGTATTCTAGCGGATTTCTCACTATTCTCATGGGTGCCTCCGTGGTTTTTTTTTTCCCAGTTTCGTGAGGTAGGTGGGTGGCCATCATCCACAAGTGGGATTAGCCAAATTTGGCTAAAGGTTCGAGTTGAAGGTGGTAAATTTCGGGATTCCCCCCATGTTGTGGTGACAAGATAGACCCTAATGTTCCAAATATGGCAACTTCACAACTTTTGCCTCCAAATCTGGCGAATTTGGATAAAATTTTCCCAAAAAATCCATAAGGCCCTTCACAAAGCCTTTTTTTGTTTTTTGGTGGCCAAGTGACAAAAATTTGCCACTAAAGAAAAGCTCTAGTGCCCTGCCCAGCTTGTCCCCCAGATCTAGAGATTCCCACTTGACCAACAAATGTCGGTGACATCCTCTCAAAAACTGGTTGTACAAAATGCAAAAATATTGTGACTTGGTCCTGGTGGCATTAGCTTTCTACACCAGCAGCTGCCAGGTGTGGGTTCTTTCAAAGTAGGTTGAGAAATAATGAGGTGAACATAGAAACCCTTCTGCCATCATTTGACCAACTTCATTGGGGTTGGATAGTGGGTGAGCGCAGGGAAATGATGTGCCTTTATGCTTTTGCTGATGTGCATTGCACATAGTCCGCTTGTTTCAGTGCAATAGTTTATGTATAACACACAACTTAAAGGAATCAAGCTATTTATTGCTTTCAATCCTGTTTGCATGTGTTCATGCACAGATTTATGTGCAATAATTTCAAGGGTTTTTAACTTTTACACGTCTTCGTTCTGCAACACTTAAAGCATCTTTTCCATCAATAGGTACTTCAAAAGCATCAACCACATGACCTAACAAGCAAGGTCATGTGAGATGCGGCGAACTGTTTAACACATCAAACCAACGAATCATCATCTTGCTACAACCAATCACTAGTACTAGGCTTAACATAACCTAAATAGTTGAATTAGAATTTTGTGAAATTCATACCACATGTTTTAGCAAGGTGCACGTCTACAAAATTGCAAATTGCTCGTGCAAGTACCTGGCCATGCCAATTGCTCCATTTTGAAATCCATTGAAACACCCACCCATTTGTTATTGCAAAATAGCCATAATTTTTCCACCAAAAAAAGTTGTTAAGGACACATTTCATGCATCGGTTATTTTGTTATACATAACATGTTTTTCAAATGAATGTTTTATACTCTAAAATCTATTCTCCAAAAGTTCAAGTATTTTCATTATCATACACTTGCATCATTATAGCAATGCAGATGTTTGAATGAACACAAAACAATATAGAACATATTTAATCTTTAAAACAAGATAATTCAATATAAAACCTAGTTTGCATCAATTCATTAGTTAAAAATAAGATATTGAAGTCCCTTTTATTATTCTGGATGCCAAAATGGTTAGAATGTGATTCATACGATCCACATGAATCAACACATTAAAGACAAATATGAAAACATACCTAGGCATAACAACTTATTTTTAAATTGATTTTGTCTCAAATGACATCTAAGAACCCCCTAACATAGATCAAAGAACATGTAAATATCAAGATTTTAACAAATAATTCAAGAATCAAATATTTCATGATAATTCATGTAGCTCAATTCATTGTTCATAGATTAATATAAAAAATTGTGGTCTTTTGCATAGTTGACATCTTCATATATTCAAATAAACTAGAAAAATATAAATGACAAGTACAACATTTTTAAAAACAGCTTAAATAGGTCAGCCTTTATGCCAAATTAGGCAAATGTTGAATTTCATAAAAATATAGTGGAATGAACATATTTAATTCATTTATGGCAATGACATTTACATCAACCTTCATTGGATTCAACCATTATGGATGGGGCTACAACATGTTATGTTCACTAGTGTGGCCTATGCCAATGGCCCAATTGTGAACTCATCAAACAATATCAAGAACATACCCCAATTTCCCTAAGAAAATTAGTTTTGATTTTACTACATTTTCTTTAAGAAATTTGTTCAATATTCAATAACTTTTGCATTATAGGTCTAAATATTGGCCAAAGTGTAATCATCTAAGATCTAGGAATACATCTTTTCAAAAAACCTTTTCAAGGTTTTAAAAGACAATTAATGTGAAAAATGATAGTATAAAAAGGCAAATAGGATTACCAATGGGAAATTCTCCATGCATTTTCCCACGTGATCTAAAAGGGAAAATAGAAAAACCAATATGATGAAAAAACATTGATTGGTTGAAATGGCTCAAATGTTATTGGCCAAAATATGAATCATGTGTACATAAGACCCATTATTGGCCCAAGTATGAATTCAAGTGTCATTGGCCCCAAATTTTTAAGTTTGGGATGTGAAAGGTCAAATAGAAATGCTAATACAATGAGGAGGTATTGCTTGATTGAAAAAATATATATAATATAATTAATTTCACATGAAAAATATTCCAAATTCAAAAAAGTTATATTGGTACAAAAATTGTGAAATGACCACCCTACACACCACTTCATGAAGGGGTTTCTAATGATACCTAAAGATTTGAAAAGCCACTCCTTGTATATTTTACAAAACACTTGAAATAAAAAGGTTATTTTTGGTACATTATGAAATAATGAAATATTATATATGTATTAAATATATCCTAGAACATATTAAATATGTTTTCATAATGAATTATAAAAACATTATTTACTTTTAAATAAATTATAAAATTTAACTTGTTTCAATAAATGCACTTTTTTTTTTTGCATGTCATTTAGAATAAAATGGAAATGATTTCCCCAATACGAAAAGTGCTACAAAAGGCCCCATGGTTTAAAAGGGTTAAAGCATGATATATATATCCTATGTTAATCCATACTTCCCATAACCTTAATCTTGTACAAGGGTTATAGGGATAATGGATTAACATAGGATATATACAATTGTAGGTTATGATACAAGAAACCAAAACCTAAAAAAGTTAACATATTTTGGTATGATTTGAAATTATGATCATTTTTCAAGATGAATACAAAATCTATACACTTTTTAAAAATTCATAGGTATTCAACAAATATTAACACAAAACATGTGATGTATTAGGGAAATCATAAGTATTTTTAGTAACGTGTTGCAAAAAACTTCATTTAAATTCTTCTCTCTCTGACAAAATAAATATGACCATAAAAAAACTAGTAGTCCTAGGGTCCTTTGTCATTGTTGGCTTGTTTAATTGTGATTTGACCCATGAAGGCTACCTAATTAGGGTATATTACAATTGGGGTACACAAAAGGATTGTTTGACCTCAAAATCGCATTAAACCTCAACTTTGATTGATTGTTATGATAGTAATATAATATACAAGTTATATCATTTTTATTGTTTCGTTAAATATTAAGGAATTTCCATTATAATTAATAGGGTAAAATGTAATCATAATTTTGATGATTAAAATTTTTCTTTAATTGTTTTGAAACATGGCTTAAGAATGGTGTTTGATAATGTAGTTTTATAGAAAATAATCAACATAAATATCAATATTTATTCAAATTGCTTCATATTCTAACCACAAATACAAAAAAATATGTTTTACATGATGGCATAAAGTTTTAAGTATAATTAAACACCAAAATCTATGGAATTGATGTTAGAATTGCAAACTTTTTCATAAAAATTTCAAAAATTGCATTAATAATACAATCACATTTTTTTAAAATAATTAAATTATGTTCCAAAATTTTGGAAAGAATTAGGGAAAAAGTGGATTAAAAAAAATTTGATGTTTTTAATATGACTATGGCACTCCAAATGAAAGATTATCATTTTGGAAGTGTATTGGAGTCATGCATTCCTTATTGGTTTATACCCCACAAGATATTCAAAATTTGTTCAATTATTTTTTACCAATCATTTTTTCATTTATTTGTTGAAGGATTAAACATTTATAGGGTTCAAACATAGTAAAAATATCTATGGACGTCAAAGTTAAAGTCATTTACAAGGATTGCATTTGACATGTGGCAATTTTGTATTGGTCTATAACCCAAATTTCTTCATTTTTCATATCCAATTTGTTTTTTAATTGTTAGATTTAAGTATTTTTTATTCCACCTTGATCTTATATCATATATATTATACATTCATGTTTTTTATCACCAAAAAATGAATAACGTTTATTCTATTTACACATCGTCAACATTCATATTTTTTAGGACCAAAAAACACATTTGAATTAAAAGCACCAAAATGTGTTGTAAATATGAATTTCATCAATTTCAATTCATGTTGTTGTTCTTTTAATATTCAATACTAAGATTCATTTCAATTTTGAGAAGGAATGGTGCACATTTGATTCTTAAAAGGACATTTAAGGAAAAAAAATTGGTTGTCCATAAATATATTTTCAATGTTTCAAAACATGCAAAAGGACTCTTAAAATCTCATAAATTTTGATAAAAATTTCATCATGTTGCAATTAATAAAGCCTATTACAATTCTTTTTTACAATCCATATTTTTGTGATCCCCTTATGATTTTTCAAAAATTGAAGATTATAGTATTAAACATTATCCAAACATTTTATGGCTCTTTTTATTATATTTTTACTTTATATCCACCCTTCATTATTTAGCAAATGAGAACTTTGATTTTGCATAGGACACAAAATACAAAACACAACTTGTTTCAATTCTTGGTATGGTATGTCAATTGAAAATACACCTGCTAGGAATGTGAATTTTGAACATTGGTTTAAGTAACCTACCTAACTACCTATTATGGTTATGTAGGTAGGCTATATAAACCAGGTAGTTAGGTTAGTAGGGTAGGTAAGCTAGTCAAATACTTAGGTGGGTCAATAATGCCTACCTATAGGTAAGTCAAATGTTCGACTACTTTGGTTGTCGTAACCCCACTTTGAGGGAAGTGTGAGGTTGCCACTCACACTCCCGAAAATGGGACTTGAGAGTCCTCTGGGACTCCCGAGAATCCAGAGCGTGATTGTAGGAGTCAAAAGACCTTGCATTGAAGAGTTATTTATAATGTTGGAAAGGTCTTGAAGTGTAGATGTCCAAAATGGCCTCGCATGAGCCATTTGGACATCTGTAGCACAAGTTATGGTCGAAAGAAGGGCCGGGAGTCAAATTGACAATTTGACTCCCGACCACTAAAAGTCGGGAATCGACCTGATCCCGATGCGTGCACGTAAAGTGTGATACACCGTTGGAAAGCTCTCAAGGAGAGCTACAACTTTGGTTGAGACCTCGTCCCGATCCGAGCTCGGGGCGAGAAGTTATGAATGCCCAAAGTCCTGGGAGTCCAAACCGGGACAGATTCAGGACTCCACTTTGGGAGTCCCGGGAAAAAGAGCCATTTGGATGCAAGTACGCGAAGAGCTGCAGAGTCCGGGTCATGGTGAGTCAAGTGAGTCCAGTGAATCCAAGGTTGCTAGCGGCTTGTCCCAACACTGAAAGTGTGCAGAATGAGTTCTAACCAACTTGTTGGTTGGATTTGGATGTAAGACTGAATAATTAAGTAGCTTGTCGCTCTTCCTAGTCTAATCCTGGAGCTTTCAGCATGCCCCTCTCACCCCCTTTAGTGCTGGAAGCTAGGAGCGTGCCCCGAGTCCCCCGCATTTTCGCAACTCGAATGACTTAGCCCCAACTTGGGGCTAATTAGGGACTTGGGAGTGCGTCAGTTCTAGTGATGCGACTACATGGCACCCCAACCGAATACACTTACCTATCTTAAACACCCTACACTTCACTTTTAGTGTTGGGGGGGGGGAAAAGGTACCATGTAATTTGACTCAAGTTGTTTTTTATACACTTGGAGGTACATTAACTTTTAAAGAAATAATTACAACCTTCTACAAATCTACGTAATTGGATAATGGAGAACCCAATACACCAAGTTCTTCAAACGCACTTTCCAACTCCATTCCATGTGTTTCCAACTACCCTTCCGTTATGGGGAACCAGCTCACCAAGAAGGAGAGAAACCAGGTCACAAACTTGTTAATTAAGTATGAAAATGTGTTCGCATTCTAAATGAAAAACTTAGATGCATGTAAGACCATGTAGTTTTCTATAAACCTTACATATGAGACATCCATCTATCGGAGGAAGCATAGGTTGAGTAAACATGAGTGGGAATTAGTAGATGAAAGATGCAAAGAACTCCATGAGGTTAGTATCATTTAGCCATCAAGTTTTGATTTCACAGCCGTTATAGTAATGCCAACAAAAAACGATTCATTTGGATTATGGACTGAGAAAGGATGTGTGGGGATTATAGGCCTTTGAGCCTGGTTACACCTCAGGACATGTACCCCATGCCCATCCCAAAATAACTGTTTAATAGCATTGGAAACTCAAACATCTTCACAATTGTGGATCTGAGGCAAGTCTTCAACTAGATTATTCTCGTTGTGAAAGATCACAAGAAAACGACATTCCATGGAAGTAATAAGTTGTGGGAATGGCTTGTGATGCCTTTTGGATTGAAAAATGCACCTGTCTTCTTTTAGCAAATCATGGACCAAGTTTTCGAAAGGGCAAATTTCTTGAAGTGCTACATAGATGATGTCCAAGTGCATAGCAAGGGAGTCCTGCAGCACTTGGCTCATCTTCAGGAGTTATTCAAGAGGCTCCACGAAATCAATATGAAGATCCATCCTAAAAAGTGTAAGTTTGTTGTCACCTCAGTAATCTACCTTAGACACAAAATTTTGCCAAATGGTATTATGGTTCATTGGGCCAAAGTAATAGCCATTTTGGAGATGCCCAATCCAACTAATGTTCACACTTTGAGAAGCTTCATCGGACTATGTAATTACTACAAGATTTATGTCCAAGACTTCAGTACTATTGCTCATCCTCTCTATGCATTGTTATAAAAGGATGTTGTTTGGACATGGAATGAAGAAGCTCAGGAAGTTTTTAACACACTCAAGGAAAAACGTTCAGAATTCCCCATTCTGAGAAGACTTGATTTCAGAAAGGTTTTCATTCTACACACTAACTGGAGTGCTCTTGGTATTGGTGATATTAGTGGCCAACTTGATGAGGAAGGTAAGGAATATGTCATCGCCTATGCATCCCGAAACAACAACAAGGCTGAGAGCAACTACTCTTCATATGAGGGGGAGTGTCTTGTTGTTGTATGGGCCGTCATACATTTATGGCACCAAGTTCACTTTGTATACTGACCATCAACTTATTAAGTGGTTGATGACCAATGACAAGCTTACTTGTAAGTTAGTTCATTGGGCATTTATACCTCAAGAATATGAGTTCAAGGTTATTCATCGACCTAGTATTACACATCATAACATGGATACCATGTCGTAGAGACCCTTCACTATTTCTGAAGATTCCTTAGAAGCCAGGCAAAACTTCGACTAGATTCCAACAATACATGTATCTTATGCATCTAGTTATCTTACACTAGTGTAATGTAACCTGGTTGAACATCCCATTGTGGATATATGGGAGGACTTGGACACTCTAAGGTTTCTTTAGCATGGGGAATACTGTCCCCAAATTATATCAAGTGAATGAGATCGCATATAATAACGGCCCAAATGAAGGACAATCACCTTGTTCGATGCTTACCACAGCAGTCCAAACGAGGGATAATCACCTCGTCCAATGTTTACCACAAGGCGACAGAATGGTTCCTCCACCACATGAACGACCTGGTCTTATTTAGAAGGTACACTTGGAGTTTGGACACTTTGGAATTAAGTGTACTTATAGCCTTCTTGCTCTTCATTACCATTAGAAAGGTATGTGACGCACTCCCAAGTCCCTTGTTCACTTGAGGGTCCAACTATGTAGAGTTGCGGAAAGTTGGAACTTGAGGGGCGCTCCTGACTTCCAGCACTAAAAGAGGGTAGAAAGGCGTGCTAGAAGTCTCGGGATTAGACTAGGAAGATGGACTAAAAGATCAAGCTTGAATCTGCATCCAAAACCAACCACAAGAGGGTTAGTTAGCATTCGGGAACACCTTTGGGTGTTAGGACAAACCACGGGCACTTTTACACACAAGACTCACCACGACCCGGACTTGGGGGAAACCACCACCTTCCCCCATATAGTATACTCTACAGCTCTCCGTCGAGGCTACATCCAAATGGCTCTTTTCCTGGGACTCCCAAGTTGGAGTCCCGAAATTGTCCCGGGTGGTGTCTCTGGTTAGAGTCTCGGGACTTTGGACCCTCGTAGCTCCTCGCCCCCAAACTCGGATCGGGACAAGCTCTAAACCAAAGTTGTAGCTCTCGTCGAGAGCTTTCCAACGCCATGTTGCACTCCTTAAGGTGACGTCGGGAAGAGGTCGATTCCCGACTTTTAGTGGTCAGGAGTCAAACTGGCAGTTTGATTCCTGACCTTTCTTTTGTCCATAACTTGGGCTGTAGATGTCCAAATGGGCAATGCGAGGCCATTTTGGACATCTACGCTTCAAGAACTTTCCATTGATATAAGGAACACACCTAGGAAAGGAGATTTGACCCCTCAAATCGTCTTCTAAGTTTTTGGTAGTCCCGAAGGACTCCATTTTCCCACTTTTGGGAGTGTGAGTTACCTTCTCACACTTAGCCCCAAAGTGGGGTTGCGACAGTATGTATGCTCAAGTTTGAAATGTCATTGCTAGGTGTGAACAACGTGATAAAGTGAGAACATCTGTCGTAACCCTAACTTTGGGCTCGCGACCAAGGCAAAGGGATTGCAAGGTTGCGGGCCAAGAGGAAGCCGAGGAGTCACATCACATACTCCCGGGAGGGTAAGAAAGTGTGAGGGAGTGTGAGGGAGTGAACACTCACACTCCCAAGGCAACTTCCACTTTGAGAGATGGAGTCCCGGTAGACTCCTGAAACTTCAGAGAGCAATTGCAGGGGTCAAAACTCAATGGCTTGTGGCGTTCTTTATATCATTGAAAATCTCTTGAAACGTAAATGTCTAAAATGGGCTCGTACTGCTCATTTGGACATCTGAAACGTAAGTTATGGCCAAAAGAAGGGTCGGGAGTCAAATTGCCAGTTTGACTCCCGACCACAAAAAGTCGGGAATCGACCCGATTTACTTAGCTGTAGGGGGAGTGCCACATATTGTTGGAAAGCTCTCCATGAGAGCTACAACTTTGCTTCAGATCGCACCTTAATCGGAGGTATACTCGCAAAGTTATGGGGCTCCAAAGTCGCGGGAGTCCCAGCTAGCGGGATTTCGGGAGTCCCGGGAAAAAGAGCCATTTGGATGTAGCCTCCGTGGAAAGCTTCAGAGTATACTATAAGGGGGAAGGTGGTGGCTTCCCCCAAGTCCGGGCCGTGGTGAGTCTTGTGTGTCCGTGTTGCCCGTGGCTCGTCCTAGCACCAAGGGTATTCCAACTATGCCCTAATCACTTTGTGTGGGTTGTGTGTAGGCCCGTGTGAGTGAGTGAAGCTTGTCAACTTTTCCTAGTCCCATCCCGGAGCTCCAACACGCCCCTCTACCCCTCAAAGTGTTGTGAGCTAGGGAGCGTACCCTGATTCCTCCCTCTTCCGCTGTGTTTTACTTGGATTCACATTTGAATCCTTCAAGGAATTGGGAGTGCGTCAACATCCTTCTCCTCTTGACAACTCACGCTTTCTCCACTCCCTATTCAGGGCATGTTTTATTGTTGGTCATGTGATTTAGCTAGATAATTACCACAGACCTCCAGGGTTAATGTCTACATCATGATTATGATTGAACATTTTTCAAAGTGGGTGGAGCTTATTGCGCTACCGGACAAGTCATCACACAGCACTAACCAGGCTTTCTTACAACATGTCCTAAGTAGGTTTGGGGCTCATGTTGAGTGCGTTACTGATCAAAGATCATAATTCATAGGAGAATTCCAAGACTTACTTAATCATGCTTTCATTGACCATCTTTGGACTTCAAGGGATCATCCCCAAGCTTATGGCCTTGCGAAGAGGATGGTTCAAACATGCAAGAAGGGACTTTGGAAAATTTGCCTCATTTGGAACAAAGAGGATTATGACCTAACTTTACTTTACATCACCATGGGTTTTAGGATGTCCAAACACGCCTCTTTATCTCATTTCACTCCTTACTTTCTACTTTTTGGGAGACATCTCATTCCACCCTCTTCCATTATTGCTCAAATGGACCAAGTTGTGGACTTGGACTCCCTAGCCACTTGTACTAAGGTCATCACAAAGAGGGTTGTTCTATTCAGGAGGGTTATGCCCATGGCCATGGAAAACTTGTCCATTGCATAACATCGAAACACCTTATGATATGCACACATACGAGGTGGCAGTTATATACCTAAGGTGAAACAATTTGATGTTGGTGACTTTGTGTATCACCAGTGATAACCCAATGATATTTTATACACTTCTTCCAATCGCACCATCTTGAGGATTAAAGCGATCAGGCCTTCAAGTGTGTTGGAGTTGCAAAAAGCTAACAAACGCACAATTTGGGATCACTCCAAAAACTATGTGCCCTGCCACTTGTCGAACTTGGATCCTATCGTCATCACATTAACTTGGATTCCTCCACTTAACTATCCATGTCAGGTATGTCAAAGGATAGACAATGTTAATCAGATGCTACTTTGCGATAATTATAATGGTGGATACCATTTATTCTGCCTCAAGTCAGAGCTCACTCAAGTTCACGCTAGCATTTGGTATTGTTCATCATGTTTTTTTGCGACACCTTAATTTCTACTCAAACCATGCCACATTTTTTCCAATTCAAATATGGGGGGGATACATGAGAATTTCATCTTAGCCTCCTTTTGTGCATTATATATATATATATGCATATTGACGCACTCCCAACTCCTTAAAGGACTCAAATGTGAGCCCAAGTAGAAAACAACGAAAGAAGGAAAAGTCGGGGCACGCTCCCTAGCTCACAACACTTTGAGGGGTAGGGGGCGTGTTGGAGCTCCGAGATGGGACTAGGAAGAGTTGACAAGCTTTATTCACTCACACGGGCCTACACACAACCCACACAAAGTGGTTAGTGCATAGTTGGAGCACCCTTGGTGCTAGGACGAGCCACAAGCAACACGGACACACAAGACTCATCATGGCCTGGACTTGGGGGAAGCCACCACCTTCCCCCTTATAGTATACTCTGTGGCTGGCCACGGAGGCTACATCCAAATGGCTTTTCTCTCCCGAGACTCCCGCAACTTTGGAGCCCCATAACTTTGTGAACAGACCTTGGATTGTGATGCAGTCTAAAGCAAAGTTGTAGGTCTCGTCAAGAGCTTTCCAACGGTATGTGGCACGCCCCCTATAGCCAAGTAAATTGGGTCGATTCCTGACTTTTTGTGGTCGAAAGTCAAATTGTCAGTTTGACTCCCGGCCCTTCTTTTGGCCATAACTTGTGTTTCAGATGTCCAAATGAGCAATGCAATCCCATTTTAGACATCTAAGTTCCAAGAGCTTTCCAATGATATAAAGAACGCTACAAGCCATTGAGTTTTGACCCCTGCACTTGCTTTCTAAAATTTCGGGAGTCCACCGGGACCCCATCTCCCAAAGTGGGAGTTGCCTTGGGAGTGTGAAGGTTCACTCCCTCATACTCCCTCACACTTTCTAACACTCCCAGGAGTATGTGATGTGACTCTCGAGCTTCCTTTTGCCTTGATTCTCGGGCTTCCTCTTGCCTTGACTCCCGGGCTTCCTCTTGGCTCGCAACCTTGTAACCCTTTTGTTTTGGTCGCAAGCCCAGAGCTAGGGTTGCGACACATATCTTTTTGGTTGATTAGTTTCTACCTTTGACTAGTTTTAGTCTTTTTGTTTAGTAGAGTTTACTATGGATCTACACCCTTACAACACTGAATGTCACGACATTACATGTCACAACAACTATCATGCCTGTATGCATGGCCTCATACATGATGACAGATTATGGGCATGCCAATCACGCCTTTAGGGTTAATGTATGCTTTTAGGTTACTATTTGTTATTAGGTGTTTTAGGGTTATGGTTTGTTTAGGGTTTCAGTGTTGACAACTATATAAAAAGCCAAGATCTTCCATTCTCTTGTCAATTTTTCTAAAATTCCTTTGTCAAGAAAAGTTTCCTCCATAGTCAAACTGGATTTCTAGATGCTCATGACGGCTATTACATGGCCATTATTTACATACACTACGTTTTCTTTCCTTTTTTACAATTTATACATGAGAATTTCATCTCAGTTTCCTCTTATGCATTATATATATATATATATCTGTGTGTGTGCATCTTTTTTTGGTTGATTAGTTTCTACCTTTGATTGTTTTTAGTCTTTTTGTTTAGTAGAATTTATTATGGATCTACACCCTTACAACATCAAACGTCACGACACTACACATCACGACAAGGCTAGGTTTATTAATAGGTTAATAGGTACTTACATAGCCTACTAAATAACATAGCCATAAATAACTTATTCAATAAGTATAAACATAGACCTAGTAAGTACTTATAAAACCTAGTAGACTATAACCTACAAATTACCTAGGCACATGCATTTATTAATAGGTGCCTCCTACCTACTTAGGCCACCCTACCTATAACCTACCTATTTATGTAAATAGCGTAAAATTCAAGTTCATTTAGTACACTATGCATGTTGAAAAAAAATTCATGGAAGCTTATTACAATATGTTGTCCAAGAAAATCACATTATGGGGTGGTGGTGCAATGGTTAAGGACTTGACTCTTCAATGTGAAGGTCCCCACACTTGCAACCTAGGTTACCAAGGCCACTTAGGTGACCTAATTAAATAGCCTAGGTTGCAAAAGCTACTTAAATTACCTAGCCTAGGTTATTTGGCCTAACCTAAGTTGCTTGGTCTAACCTAGGTGATTAAGATAGGTGGCCTAGCTTAGGCATAGGACATAGGGTTGGTAGTTAAATAAATAAATAATTTTTTGACATTAATTATTAATTAGGTAAGGTAGGTAGGGTAATTAATTAATTAATTAATAATATTTTCATATTAATTTTAAATAAAATAATTTAAATAAATAATATTTTTGGTCACTACCCAAATTATACTTATTGTCAAGGTGGTTTAGTGAAAAACACCAGTAAAAAAACTAGTAAAAAAACCAACCAAAAAGACATAGTCAAAACGGTTGGGTCCAAATCGACTTTTCCAAAATGGCACTTTGGTCAAATTGCACATGGGGGCAAAAAAACCATGTGGGAGGTTTTTTTTTATCAAAGTTATTAGTCAAAAAAATTGTGATTTCTTGTAGTAATTGCATGACATCTTCAAGTTGCATTTTTCCGGATTAGTACAAAAGGTTTTGTGTTCATTTACTTGAAGAGCTCCCCATTTTCCATGTGCATCACAAAGTGAGGACCCCTTTGTATTAGTGCTATTTAAATACTTTCACAATACTTTTACAAGATGTCCAAGGTTTAGTACTTTGTTCGTGTAAAATAGGCATTGAAACAATTTAGATTATATTGACTTAATTTTGGTATTGTTTAAATGATAAATGATGTAGCACCGTATTTGCATTGTATTTTTGTTGTTTGACATGTTGTATTCACATTATGTCAATATTGTAATGATATTGCATTAGTA
>Ga0116231_10008643_pt1 | contig 17741 bp, 15 predicted proteins | sample S1TSphgellanicum_2_FD_89695 | JGI IMG/M metagenome (GOLD analysis project Ga0116231, IMG submission 89695) | Host-associated microbial communities from peat moss isolated from Minnesota, USA - S1T2_Fd - Sphagnum magellanicum MG | ecosystem: Host-associated > Plants > Peat moss > Unclassified...
AGTACTCAGTAGGCCAACTATCCAAAGATTATTTGCCTATTATTACTACTACTACTACAACTACTACTACTTATACCCACTTAATTTTGGCAACTTTGAGTTTTTATTTTTGGCCAATGCCAATTTTTTTTTGTAGAATGCCAAATTTTATGAGGCCTGATTTACCTATTCATCCATCTACCTACCTTCCCATGTACCTACACACTAAATCTCCACCAAGGCAATGAAGGTATTGCAATATACCAAGTAAGTTGCTTCATTCTCTTTCCTACCTACCTCCTTACTAAACCTTGTAACTTTATGATTATTGAAAACAACATTGCAATGACCCAATTGAAGGTATTGTAACTAAACCAGATTTCTTTTCTATAGCCCTATAAAACAAAAACAATTAAATCTCATATGAAGGCATTGCAAATGAACTTGATATCTTTACTCAAGCCACATCAATCCACTCATGTAAATGTTCTTGCAATACCCTCATTGAACTTCCTCACAATTATTAGATTTCAAATTCATGCCATACCTTTAGCACAACTTGCAAAAAACATGTATAAATTAATTAATAATCGTAGTGCCCTCATAAAAGTAATGCACACCCATAGGATGATTTTATTGAAATGCAATACTACCAAGGCAAAGGGAAAATATCATATTCCACTTTATTCTTATTTCATTACCCTCATAAAACTAATGCATGAGCACAACAAATTTACTATTATGCAATACCTTCAATCCTATTAACTACTTTCATCTCATCTAATTCAACACTACAATACCCCAAGGACACATTAGAAATAACATCTCCAACCTAATGCCCATATGCATTACTTGGTAATGCAAATGCATTAAATCATTTTATTGTTTTGCAATACCAAAGTAGGCCTAGTTGTAACTATTTTATTTCATTTATTTCATCCTGCAATACCCTATGGACACATTGACAATATAATACCCAACCCAATTAACACATGCATTACCCTCATCAAAGTAATGCAAATGCACAAGATTATTTTGTTGTTATGCAATACTCATGCCCAAGATAATATATTTCACCTCATTTGATTCAAAAATGTAATTATTAGATTATTTTGGTCTTATGCAGTACCCTCATGCCTAGGTTATATTTCACATTATCTAATTGAACAATGCAATACCCTATGGACACATTGACCATATCATATCCAACCCAATTCACACATGCATTACCTTCATCAACATGATGTTATACCCCAAGGACAAAATACAAATATCATATGAGTCCAACCATATTCACATCTACATTACGTTCATTAAGGTAATGCACATTTTCTGAATCATTTTGGTGTTTTGCAATACCCTTAAGCCAATTAAAATTATTTCATTTTATCTATTTCAACAATGCAATACCCTAAAGACATATTGGAAATAATTTATGTTGACCTTATATGCAATACCTTAATATGGGTGTTAACTGATATTTAATTGTAGCCTCACATAATACTAAAGTAAAGAAATTTAATACAATTGCCATACCCTTATTTGAATTACCCTATTCCTATTAGGGTTATGTAGTACCGTCATGGGTGTATTAAGGTTAAGTTTTGGGGTCAAGGTATTATATGAACCAAAAAATGATCAAAGTCTATGTAATACCATAATGGTTGTATTAAGTTTAAGGATAGGGTTGACAGAATATGTTTTGTTTTGTCCCAAAGGTATTGCATAACAAAAGTGTAAAGGCAATACCCACATCATGCATATATAAACTTTCTCAAAATTCTAACTATGAAATACGGGATTGTTCTACCGATGAAGATATTGCACAAAAGCATCCCTTTAGGCTTTAATGGAACTTCCACAAATGTTTGGATTACAATTGCAATACCCTCATGTACTAGCATTACATCCAATTAATTTTTTGTTCAATGCAAAATGCACATACATTATATATGGATATTAATAACCTTGTTTCAGTACAAATAAAGTTCAAACTTTTTACAACTAGATATCTTTACATACATTCATTTCTAATGCCAATGTGCTATATCCATGGAGGTTAAATTAGTCTACAAAAATGTGGCATAGAAAATTCATGGATGTCATACACGTGATACAAAATGTATATTAATCCAAAAATGGAATGTCAAACTAATTGCTCACCTTCATTCTCACTAAAATTTTCATTAATAGATTTCAATGATAATCCATTTGCACTCTAATAGTGTACCACTGCATTTTGTGCAAATTGAACATATTATCAAGTGTATAAATTACCGGTTGGCCAAAATTATCTTCATCGAATCAATTATGAAGGCCTCCTTGGTGGTACCTTGAATCCTAAAGTGGACATACACACAAACCAATGAGTATAATTTGGAAAACACATGTTTGAAGCACAATGAAAATTTGAAGTGAAAATTGAATATGATGGAATTCACCAGCCATGAATCATCTCCAATTTATGGTAATTCACAAGTCAGATGATTTCCTTTTCACACTCCTTTTTGGATGAAGATCTTGTCCAATTTTGGCTATCCCAAACATCTCATTGCATAAGAGACCTTGCTAGCTCAAATTAAACCAGCAAGATTATCATCACTCTTTAATTTGGTCAGTACATGGGGAAGATGAATTGCACACCCCATGTTCGAATGTTTAATAGAATGAGCAACCTGGAAGAAGTGACCTTTACCAATGTGAGCATTGATGTTGGTTTTATTCATAATCCATCATTTCACAAGTAATCCCATTCACATGTGGCATGGGTCCTTGTTCAAACAATTGTTCAACACACAAAGGATAAGTTTACCTTTTCCCACACATACACACAAAATAGAAACAAAATGAATGATTAAGATTACAAACCCCAAAAATAGTATTGAGAAAGCCAGAAATGAAAAAAGAAAACCAACAAGGAAAAATAAAGATATATAAGATTTTCAAAAATTACAAAAAAATAAAAATATGAAAAACATCAAAAATAAGATAGACAACAAAAATTGAAAACCAAAACTAGATATACATGAATTCTAAAACCCCCAAATTTTATTTAAAAACCATTTAGAATAACAAGAAAAAAGAAATGAGAGAAATATTTTGTAAAAAAAGTACATAAAATGAAGACCATAAATAAAATAAAAAATATAGAACCAGAATTTTCAAGAAGTATAGAAAGAAAAATATTTAAAATACAAAACAAGAAAAAAAAGGGGGGAAAAACTAGAGAAAACCTAGGAAAATAAAAATTTTAAACTCCAAAAAAAATATTAAAAAAACCAACAAAAAAAAAGAAACAAGATTTTTTTTGATTACAGAAAAGAAAAAAGAGAAGTAAAATGAGAAATATAAAACCATAATTTAAAAGAAGTATAGAAAGAGAAAACAAAAAATAAAAAATAATAGAAAAAGAAAAAAAAGGGTAAAAATCCAAGAAAAAACCAAGAAAAAAAAATGTTAACCTCAACAAACTAGGGGAAAAAAATGAACAAGATAGAAATAAAAAAACTTTAAAAGGTATATTAAACCAGAATTTTAAAAATTACTAAAAAATACCAAAAAAATGAAAAGAAAATTTTTAATATGAAATGCCAAATATATATATTAAAAGAAACCAGTGAAATGACGGGGGGAAAAATTGAAAGAAAAAAAGAAATTAGAAAAAGAAATAAATAAATAAATAAAATTTTAAAAAATCAAAAAATCCTAGTGAAAGCAACAAACCTTTACTGCAATTGAAAGCTCATGACAATGGCAATAAACTTCTTCTACCAATGTTGGTTTGTAATGGGTAAACTACAAGAAATTCACTTCTTTCAATTGTTCTTCATGTTATTCTTCCTCTTCATCTCTCTCCTCCTTTTTTTTTGTTCTTGTCCTCTTCTTTAGTAGCTCCACACACACGCAACTCAAAACATACACACAAAAACCAAAAAGAGAACAAAGAAACCACTAAAACCTCAAATAAAGACACAAAATAAAAAACAAAAAATAGAGAAAAAAACAAAGAGGTCACAAAGATGTCAAACAAAGCTACACAAAATAGAAAACAAAAAAAAAGAAACAAACAAACAAAGAAAACCAAAGAAAGAAAAATGAAGAGGTCCCAAAGAAAGAAAAAGAAATTATGAGCAGGAAAAGGGAGGGGAGAAAGGAAGGGAAAAGCAAGAAGTAGGTAGGGATGGGGTGGGGAAAGAGAAAAAAACATTGACTGTTGAAGGTCAAGGTGTGTGATTAAAAAAACTATGAACCTAGAACCCTGTCTTGGGGTTGGGTTGGGTTTCATCCCATCCAAAAAACCCCAAAATGGGATTTTTTTGATGGTGCACTAGTGGATGTTGGGTCACTCAAGCCATTCTTCACATGGTTTCCAGTGTTTGGATAATCTCTCACAAGTTTTTTACAATTTTTTACAAACATGTCAACAAGTAATGCTAAATTGATTAGGGATGATTATTAATGATGTTACATTAGAAAATTGAAAAAAACAACATTGCACTGAAGGTTTTCAAAATATAAATTCTTTTGGTATTATCCTTGAACTAATTAAATTCCAACAAGTTTTGTTGGCATCGTGTGGCACTTGTGCATTTTTTCCTTCAACTAAATAGGGAAATGCACACATTGAAAAAATATTGATCCAGTTGTTTAGTAAAGGAGAATATGGTTTCTTTTTGTGATTTGTACAAAGCATTACAAAGCCATCAAAGAAAAATAGTGTTGGGCAATATAGATTTGCTAAGGAATTGATGGGCTTTTGGATTGAAATCAAAAACATTCTTAAAAACTAGTTCCTACATTAACTAAAATACCAAATAAATATTCACCTAGCCCTTGCATTTGGATGGTGCTTGCAGCTAATGCAGGTGGAGAAATTATAAACACATGTGAACATTGATTTGTTCAAATCCAAATGAATAAAATTATACCTCGTGCAAGCTCCAAGAATCCAAATGGAACCACGACAAGTGGAAGACCTATTATTCCAACCCCATCAAACAATGAAATGCAAGTTGAAATGGTAATTGAAGTTCCTCCTTTTAGTTTGGGTCATCCAATTGATGCATAAAATGCAATCACTAAAGTTTTTAGCACAACATATCACATGGTGGCAAATTATGTGTTTAATACCTTTGCATTTGGTACATTATGTTAAGAGTACTTATTAGCACACTTATTGTGCAGATGTGCTATCAAAAGCTTTTATACAACAAGTTTTTGATGGTTAATATACTATCAATACATTGTAAAAAACTACTTGTTTTGCACTTGTAGTCTCACAATTGACAAATGGATGTTGCAATTATGGTAAACCAACCTTTCTTAATTTCCTTTTTGCTATTTTGAGATCAAGCATTGTCCCAATGTGCCTTTTACTTACCAATCCATTCATCACATACATGATTTCCAGACCACATATATGTTTGCTCAAAGGTTTTTAAATCTATCCCCTTCAAGAATTTAGTCTTCATGCATCGAAGTATCAAAGTCCAACAACATAGATATACAAGTTTGCATGTTCTAGGTTTATGTCTTCATGTTTCCAAGTGGAAATTGATGTAAAGCCCACACACACATCCGCCAGTGGATGAAGAATTACAAAATCCCGATGAAGAAACGAAAGAACCCACATAATAGGATGAAGAAATGAAACCCCTATGAAATTTGAAATTTCCCTCCTACTTGCTGTTTAAACCTCAAGATCGAATGTGCTAGATTTGCATGACTTGCATGCAAGTTGGTTTGAAAAATGAGATAAGAAAATTGCTTTGAAACAACCTAAACTATATCTTTTCATCACAAAAAATGAAAAAGCAACAAAGGTTTTCTAATTTGTGAAACCACCAATATCCAAGACCAAATTATGCAAGCAAATGTTCATTCAACTTGGTGTCTTGTAGGCAGTTCAAACCAGTGTTGGGTAGATATCAATTTTTTTTTATATCCACCAATTCTAAATTTCAAAATAGGTTTTAAAAATCGAGCCAATTATTTCATTCCTTTTTAATTTTTCTCATTTGCAATATCAAACAAGGATATCAAAAAACAATGTAAATAAATTTCAAATCTCAATATTCTAAATATCTTAGAGAAAACCATCTTTCACATATTCAAGGCATGTATCATAGCCCAAATAACGAATTCCAAAAAACACATCACAAACCACCAATACATATAAATGGATAAAACTATAGATTACATGTCTACAATCACATTTCACTCAAACTCACCCTCACAGTTTTTTAACTTTTCTTCTAAAGAAACATTAACTTCAATCACCCCTACTAAACTAGAAGGTGAAGTACAATGAACCCAACCTTTTTGTTTTGAAAAAGTGCCCACATGGCTATAAGAATCTTGGACTCCAAAGTCAAAGTGGTGATATTTTTATATCAATTGTGAAATGAGCTGGCCATCATTAGTTGGGCAAAGTAGGAAAGTGATGATGTTCTTTGTGTTTTAGGGGAAGAGTAGTGACAATCAAAGGGAAATGAAACATGCCACTATTGGCTACAATTCAAACTTGGAAGCAAACTTTAGGTTATTAACAAGTTTGAAAAGGAGTTCAATTTAGTTATGGTGTCTTGTCAATGTGAAGCAAACCGGCTATCAATACAACATTTTTTCCAAGACTTCCATTAATTGGAAATGTTCAAATCCATATCTTCAATTTCGCTGAAATGCAACAATTTCATTAAGTTTAGTAAGATGATGGAAACAAGGAGTTGTAAATAGCATAAAAACATCACTTAATTTTTAGAATTGCAAGGAACTAACCAAATATGAAGATGCTAACAATTGAATTGTTTTACAAAATCTAAATAACATGTTTACACATGTCTTATCTACTCAATAACACCATAACAATCTACTACTTTAGTCCAAGCATCAAATGTGGTAGTGTATGGAAAACTTTCTAAAGTGAAGAACTTCTAGTTGTATTTGCCAAATGGTGGTTCTAGAGTAGCCATGGAATTACTTTTCATACACAACTTGAACATTCCCTATTCAACATCCACTACTAACAATCAAACAAATGTGGAATAAAAAAACTTGATTAACCAAACCCTAACATCTTTGGTTCACAATACCATGCCTTGAACACTTCCAAGTGTTTGGCAAAGTTGGCTTCACATTCAAATCGTAACCAATATTGTGGATATACAATGCCTATAGCATCAAACAAGGCACATTTTGTGGAAGCGATTGTCTAACTATTGATCAATTGGGTAGTTATACATATGGACCTACAAAACAAAAAATTTTAAAAAAAGTTGTTTGAAACTCCAAAATTCAAAACACATCAAGATTATGTACATTCAAACAAGTTCAATATTGGGTTAGCAACTTTTTTGAACATTCTAATTTCAACTTGGAAATTAGAGTTTGAAAAGAATCTTGAATCACAATTGTTTGCACTTTTGACATTGGGTCCTTACACATGGCCCAAAGCTTTTCATTGTTCATAATGAAAGCAAATTGTTCATTAGGATCATTTAGGTTTACCACCCAATTCATGTGGATGTGCTCATGGGTGTAATCAATAATCATTTACATAATGTTAGTGTTTTATATGAAATCATAAAATATATATTTAAAATAATTATATGTTTCATATATTAAATATTACATGTTTAAGTTAATTATTAGAAATTTATATAATTAATATTTTTAAAAAATAAAATTTTATTGATTAAACATATTCTTAAAATAAGGGGAGATACAATATTATATTATACAATATCATCAACAACAAAATATTTTCTAAAATAAAATATCAATGTTGTTTCTAAATAGGTTTATTCACATATTGCGTTATTTTAAGAATGATTGGTTTTTCTCCTCAAAAAACTATTGTTGAAATGTATCAAATAACAAAATTTAAATGAATTTTCAATTAATTAAATAATTTTTTCTTTAAAATACTAAAAATGTTTACAATCAACATCCTATGTTGATCATATGTACATAAAATGATTTTAAATAATATAAAATTAAAAATTCGAATTAATATTAAATTAAAACATACAAAATAATTCAAAAAATATTTTCATTGTATTTTTAAAATCAATGCGATGTGGAAATTTTTTATTTGATTAATTCTTAATGAATAGACTAGTTTACACCAACCCATCACAAAGCATTTAACTAAGAGATGTGGTGAATTCATTGAATTTTTCATATATTGAATTAATGTTGATTTCACATCCTGAGGGGGACAATAATATTTTAAAAAATAGAAAATACATGAGTAAAAATATAAGGTACATTTTATTCAAATAATCAATTCAATTATAATATAAAATATGTAATAATCTGAAATAATGGATTATAATTAATATAGAGTGATTTTAATATGTATATATTATGAAATAAATAATAATAGGGTGATAAAAATAGGTTGGACAATTATCTAATACCCCTACCCTTAAAAATGGTCGTTTGATGCACATAGATCCCAAAATTTACACCAAGTGTCCCCCTTGGGTTTCACATAAATGATTAATGAAACTACTAGTGAACTAAAAACACATCCTTACCACTATTTAAAAAAGATTGTTACTTTTAAAAATTAATTCAAGGATGAGAAGGAATAGTCCAAAGTTTTAATTATCAACTATAGGAGACAAGATATGCATTGATGTTATTAGAACAAACAAGGAATAAGGTAAAATTGTTGAAGGATAAGGTCAAAGACTTGTAGGTTGACAATGATCATCAACAAGATGTAATTGATTTGCAAATTAAGGAATGTTCAATATGAGTTACAAGGCTTGGCTACCCTTGAGGACATGGCACAACAAAAAAAAAAACCTTGATTGTACAATTGGAAGATTGGTAGGTGCAAATTCTATCCAAAATTGTTTTGTAAACAAAATAATACAATCATATTATCAAAAGTTTAAAAAATGTTCACAATTTGTGTTTTTACTCATTCTGATTTCTTTGTAGATTGTTTTCACACATTTTCACATTACAATTATTGTTTTTTTTTTTCCCAAATTTTCTATTTTCATCAATAATAAAAATATGTAATTAGGTTTTCATAATTCAATTAGAAAAGCACAAGAGTTCAAAGTAGTTTCATTGTTTCTTCATCAATATTCCATTGCTTTCTTTACTCAGATGTTAATATATTAAGCATTTGTAACATTAAGTGTAGAAATTTAAATTGGAAAATAGGAAAATCTGTGGTTTGAAACCCAATAGAATTCTAAACTATTCATTGTTTCTATTTTAATCTTTCGCAACTATCTTAATTTTTCTGTGTGTAAAAACTCCCAAAAATCATTAACCTCCATAACTACATCCTAAGTCCTTTCCTTCAAAAAGTAATTTAAATTTGCAAAACTAATGAAATGTCTTCATCATATCCAACTCATTAACCATTTGCATTCTACTTTGTTGAATCTCTATCATTCTTCTAATTATATTTGACCTTGTTTGATCATTGTCGTACACCAAGTAACAAAGACCTTAGTGAGGAAGTAATTCCCTTTAGGAAATGACAATGTGGGGTGCAAATAAAGGATGAACCAAACACTAAAATAATCATTTCTCCAACAGGATTGGATTCACATAAAAGCATAAAAACTTGAGTTACAAGGCAACTATCCTTGAAGACATTGCATGGCAAGGCAAGGATACCTAGATACAACTAGAAAAACTCAATGAAAAGGTATTTACCTTCAAAAATTAATAGCATGGAGTGTCAATAGGGGAATAACCAAATAGTAAGATGATTGTTCTTCCAACAAGATTAGATTTACATAAGGGCATTATATAATCATCTAAATTAAAGACTAAACCAAATTAAGGGGCAATAATTACTAACTTGCAATTTTGGGTGGCCCATTGCAAACATAGGGCCATGAAAACATTAATAGCATAATCTAGATTGGTTCACAAATCTACCCTTTACAAATAACACATGATTTTGAAGCTAGAAATGATAAAATGAAGGTCAAATGCAAGCACAAGTTGGAACGAATTAAAAGGAGAGCTAGAGGCTTTTCTAAATGCAACTCATTTTCCCATATTACCAAATGAGGCCACCTATTGTCATCATCTTACAACCTCTTGTCAAGCCTTCCCATGTAGTTCCAACCTAATGAAGAGCCTCACCACCTTTCAAATAGTTTAAAAGAAAACTCTCCAAAACATAGCCTACAAAATGATTTGGCATACCAAATGCCCACAACCTTAAAAACAATGTCTAAATTTGTAACTCTAGACAATAGGGCTACCATCTCCCCTTACAAAACAATAAACAATAGTGTCTCATCAGACTCTAAGAACACACATGCCAAATTATGAGGATGTAATGTAAAGTAGAAAGGGGATAATTACACCAGACATAATTGTACATTTTGTGTAAATGTATACCAATAATTTAATAAAGGTTTTTTTTAAACCCTTATTTGACAACAATTTTCCATTTGTGTAAAAATTCAAATTTTCATTTTACTTTTGTCAAATGATTAAAATAATATTTAGCCCAAGTAAATTTTCAATGGAAGAACATTTTTCAACTTCAAAAAAATCATAATCATCAACATTATCATACCATATTGTACTAATGAACATTTTAAAAACATCTCATCTAAATTCCATGACCTTAAGAAAAATTGAAAACTTTGATGGCAAATATTGTTCTTTATGGTTTCTCTTATGTATGTGTAAAATTTCATGAAAAAAAATCATTAAATGTAGTACTTTTTAGTCCTTTTATTGGAATTGTAAAAATGTGACATGGTTCTACAAATTAGAATAATATTTTATTGGACTACTATATCATTCATATGTGCATTGATTACACAACATAATGCTAGATTGGGACATAAGAATTACAAAATTTTAGTGAAGATTATTTTTCAAATTTTCGCCGTGATGCATTAAATTTGGATAGGTACTAAAAAATATCAAATTGTGACAATTTTTTGTGTACACAACATGCATTCACCCGGACTTCCATTTTTTTTATAAGTAAGTACGTATGGGATAAGTAAAATCATCAATCAAATAAGGTGTCATCCTCACCTTGAATTGTAATCACAAGCTTTTGCAAAATTTGTCAAATTTTCAATTCATGATATGAACTAAAAGTTTTGAATTGGCCCTCATCATGAACCCTAATTGCCGAACATTAATATTCTAAAACTTCTTTTGTGCATCACTTATCATTTATAAAATAATGTTATGGGATTTTTTTATTATAATAATTTGATATAAAATTACCTTTTGCTTGGTCTTTTAACTAATGGGACGTGAGTGTCATTAATGGCACCACATATGTTTGACAAATTTGTGAACTTTTGAAATTGTTGTATGATGTGCAATTAGTGATCTTTCAATGCGGTGTTAATGTACTTACCAAAAAACTTGTTGCCACAAAGGACATCACCAATAATATCCACATATTTGTATATAATAGATGCACCCACATCAAACTAATTTGACATATGTTTAGGATTAAACCCATGAACAAACCTATATAACACAACTGCAACAATCTTACTAATTTCCAATTGTGGCATCATTCAATTAATGCATTTAGATTTCAAGAATGGTATCAATTTTTCAACCAAGTTATTAAATTCATCAAAAGACATTTTATAACAGATCAAATATTTATCTTTCATTTTTGTTGTTATGTGTCATACAATAGCTTCTCCTTCCCAATGAATAATTTGTTTTGGTTTTATTCAAAAAATTGAGAGGAATGTTCATTTTTTCCACAAAATTCGTTCAAACCCAAACATTCAAAATGATGCATTTTGATATAACAATTATCTAGTTCATGATTTACATAACAAAAGATTGCCCAACATGATTAAAAATAACATCTAGATCATAATAACCTTCCCAACAAAAATTGAATCCATGATCACAATGCAAGTTTTTGAACCTTGACAAAACCCTAGATTCCACAATAACAATGAAACCCCAAACTTCAATGAAACACAATTGGTATTTTTTATAAAAAATGTCATGTACATTGAAAATCCTTTTACTATTTAAGAAAAAAAAACTTAAATCATGACCCACATCAAAGAGAAAAAAACTAAGCTCTTTAGTCCCTCTATTTCTAATTTTTTTTCTTGTTTTTGGCCTCTATAAACTTTGTGAAGAAGAATATAACTAAATATCAAAGACAAGGCCAAAAAGGGGAATGCAAAATCCTTGTTGTTTCAAGGAATAAAAAAGGGAAACAAGTTGGCCAAAAAAGGGACAATAATAAAAGCCTTTGTGTATGAAATATTGGCTTGGGTTTTTTTTTTGTTGGGACCCACCCAACTTGGTTCATTGGCTAATTAGAAGCTTACGCTCTCTTGGTTCAGCCTCATGTGCCCAAAATAAATGTTAATGGTATATATAGGCTTCATAATAACTTATAGTGATTAATAATAGATACATTTATTTTTTTGTAATTTTTCTTAAGGATGAAGCCAATAAGTTAATCAACTCATGGGAATGGGTGACTGGTATTTGTCTACCAATCAACTAAAAAGGGATTTGTGAAAGGATTAAAATAAGGGGGCATAATTTTGTGGGTGGAATGTGAACCTTGTGTGGTTTATGGAAGAAGGGGATTAGGAAATGGATTTTCATCATTCTTGAATGAAAAGTTTAAGAAGGAATGGAAGGAAGAAAGATTGTATGAAGAAAGAAATAGTAATGCAAGTTAATGTGTGAAGTGCAGGACTTGATGTATTTTCCTCTTCTTTTTCTATTTTTTTCTTTTGTCTTACTTTCCTTTTATAATGATAATAATTCGTTGTAGTTTGATGTATAATATTATAACTTTCATGCTAATTTAGAAACTTTTTTGTTTTACTTTTAAAACATACATTATGGAATATGTTAGTTTGTTGCAAAATAACTACAACAAACAATAGGAACAATTTGTAAACAATTTGGTGGAAAGCAGTAGTTACAATGGAATGAATAAACATGTGAAATGGTCATTATGGCTAGAGGAGGTATTGTCTCGGGAGTGAAAGATAATTACTTTCCAACCCTTTCCTTCCTCTTTTTTATTCTAAAGTTCATAATAACTCTTAATCCTAGAGTATTTTTGTTAATTTTAGATTGAAAAGAAGAATGCCTTTTCATTGAAATCCTTTTCCTAATGTGCGTTTGTAACAAGTTCTTAATTTTTAGGGTTTGTATGTGTACATGAAGGAGTTTTAGGGTTTTCAAGGAAGGATTTTTTTTTTCTTGTTTGTGGTTGGTAGTGTTTACTCACAATGACATGGAGACAAGGAAGAACACTAATGGAGATGTGGTGGTGTTTATGGCCTTGAAATTTTTATGTCTTCTTTTATTTGGGATGTGTATGCTGCTATGGATATTGTTAAATGTTGGATGGCTATGTGGCAAGGGAGCTACCAAGTGAAGTGTGGCTGGTGGAAATCTTGTTGTGGAGCAATAGAAAGATGAACAACAAAGCAAATAAATGGGGAAGGTTTGGTTATTTTTAGTAGGTAGAGGTTTCTAGATAAAAGAAGTGGAATTTTTGTCTCCAACAAAAGTACAGAGAAATTTGTTGCACAATGTACTTGAAGAGGCAGAAATTTGGTCTAGAAGTGGCTTTTGATGGTTGATAAGGGGGATGATGAAAATTTTAGGGGTCTAAAGGGCGGCCAAAAATCCTTCTTAATATGTGTGTGTCAAGTTGATTTGTATGTGAATGTTGTTGGCTTGCATTTCATGAAAGAGTACCCTAATTACTGGGAACTCCGATAAACAACATAGTTCGTTGAATTTACAGGGAGGATCATGTGAAGGAGGGTTGTGGTTCTTTGTAAGACTTGTGAAATAGTCACTGGGGAGTTGATATGTGTTGTTTTCCTGCTTTTATGTGTTGTCAATTTGAGGGATAATGTAAGGAACATTGGATTATGCAATCTGTCTGGGCTGAAAGATTTATGTCACCAAATGTAAACAGGAATTTGGGTCCTTGTGGAAGTCTGATGTGGTTCTAGGTTCATATGGTCTGAAGAATTTGAGAAGGAGAAGGAAGGCTAATGGGCTCAAGAGAACAAGATCACAATGATCTGACCCTTTAGAGACCTCAAGCCTCTCTTTGTTGAGAAAAGCAATAACTTAGGTGGTCTTAGGATTTGAGTCAGGTGACCATAGGTTCATGCTAGTGGGGGACTCTAAGTGTGTATTTACCATTCAATATATGTGTGTTTTGTGTTCTAATTATCATGTGCCCTAGTTTTTGTGTCACACATCTACTTCTTCATCAGTAGCTTATTTTCTAAACCGATAACTTATTGCCTTGTTAGTAGTAGGGCTAATGAATCCATGGTTATAAAAAGAAAAGATTCAAGTTATTTTAGGTTGAGAGGAAATTTGAATTTCTTCCTTTATTATTCTTCTGGCAAAATTTCACCTTACATTTTGATTGTTGTTTTCAATTTCAATGAAACATAAGGTTTTGTTTTGAGTTTTACTAATTTTGTGAAATCAAACTTTAATATGTGTTCATTATTTTATTTTTTCAATTTGTTGACATTTCATCTATGGTAGGCATCACAAAGGGGATGCAATAGTAAATGATGATAAGTTTCAAGGCAAAAGAAGTTGGATTACCAAAATGCAAGATGTTAAACACTTGTCAAGGAACATTGTCTAATGCAAAAAGTAGTTGACGATGTTTAACCATGCACAAAATCATCAGATTTGTCATAAAGTTTGACTAGTTTGTTCTCTTTCTAAAATAAATAGAAATCATTTCTACTTTTTTTAGTGATGGAATCTATGATACTAATTGGTACATTCTTCTCAAGCAAGAGACATTAGGTTTGAATTCAGGATAGCAAAAGATGCAAAATAAAAGAAATGACGTTCTTTTTGCAGAACATGCAAAACAAACCAAAAAAACCACATAAAGCGGTTTGGCATAGAATCGCACAAGGTGACCAAAAACAAGTCCAAAAATGCGGTGGACAGAGCTCGTTGAGGGGAGAGGGGTATTCAGAGTCTCACTAGACAAAATGTTTTTAAAAATGCACTCTTAGTCCAAATGCAGCAAAAGTTTTCAGTTCTTTTTCAAAATTTCAAATTTTGATGAAATTTTACCCAAAAAACTGAGATTGCCTCTAGGGACAACTTTGATTTCCTTTCTGGCATCCTGGAAGGCAATCCATCTTTTTTACCCCATTTTACTTTTAACCTAAATTTTCTATTTTTACTTAGGCACTTTTCAAACTTATCTTGTCTCAACATGCTCATTGCCTTTCTCTCGACATGCTCAGTGTTTTTTCAACGGCCTCATTGTCCCTCCCGGTGCTCATCATGGTCCTTCCCAACATCCCTTCTGTACAATAATTCCAACATCCTTTTGGCGAGACTCTATGCTCTCATTGTCCTATTCGGTGCCTAGTGTCATCCCTATCATGCTTCCCAAAGTCCACCCTTGCCTACAAAAAAAAATCCTGTGGCCTTCCCTATGCCCTTGTCATCTCTCCCGGTACTCCCCCTCATCCTTCTGCATGCCCGCCATCATCCTTGTCATCCTTCACACCTGCTGTCATCCCCATTGTTCCTCATTGCTTGGAAAAAGAATGAATTTCTTTTTTTCCCAAAGGCCCTTCCATCCCTGTTGGTGCTCTCTGTTGTCCTTCCCAAAGCCTCTTGTAGTCCCCCTTGTCCCGATGCTTCATTATCATCCTTTTAGTTGTCACTGGTCGGCCAAAAAGCAATTTCTGCTGCCACAATCACCCCTCAGCACCCCTGCTGTCCCCATGGTTCATGTGTCATGGAACAACCCCAAAAAAAAACAAAATCCCAAACCCCCTGGACTCACTCCAAGCTTCTTTTTTTTACCCAAGACATCCTGAAAGTCACCAAGCCCGGCAACCCTGCAAAAAACATTGAATATGAATTTTGTTTTATTGTTCAAACCAAAGTGAAATTTACCTGCTGGCAATGCTCAAGGTTTACAGGCCACACTATATTCATGACTGAAGGTTTGTGGCCCTAACGGTCACAGTGAACTAGCACCCACCAGTGCACCATCCACTGGATGCCCGTTATTACTCAGTTGTGGATGAACTTCAACTGAGTTAGTATTTAGTTTCACCTTGGTAATCAATTCTGAAAGAAATAGGTCTCATACATAGGCAATAGGTAGGAAAATAGGTAACTAATAGGTAACTAGATGGTTTATAGTATATACATAGGTGAGGGCTGTTTTTACTACCTACCTAATAACAACCTGCTTGTGGGTTGTTAGTGGGTAGTGAGAAAAAAAAGCAACTGAGCTAATCTGTTGGGTTAGCTAAGGGACTGGAACCCAACAGACAACTGTTTCCTGACCACATACCATTCATCCTTCATGGTGTGCTGGCAGGTGCTGATTCGCTGTAGCTGTCTAACTAGTGAATTTATTGTAATACTGTTATATTTATACCATAGTTTTTGTTTTTGTTACCTAGTTTTAGGGTTAAATTTATATTTCTTTATTCAGAAAAATAATACATGCCCAGTTCACCCACTGAATGTGAATCATGAACTTTGTAAAACATGTCCAAGGATACTTGGCATTTTTATTTCTTTATTCAGAAAATTGTTCCATGTCACGTTGACACACTGAATGTGAACCATGAACTTTGTAACATCTCCAGGGACCCTAGGGGAGGGAAATTGGCTTTATTGAACAATTTGTCGAACTGGACTTGGATCTAAGCACGGGAAATGGCATTTGTTGAGCAATTTGTCAACTGTTGAAAAGACAGAGAAATGAGAGCTGGAATAGATTGTGAGAACTAACTACAGGGGTACTCAAAGACACCACAAAGATTAAGGGGGCAGGACTAATAAATGTCTTACACCTTTCTTGACCTATAGCTAGCGGCAACTCACCTCCCCACCAACCGTCCCCCATTGGCATTGGGGGCATACTGTTAAAAAATAAGACATATACTGTTAATTGGAGCCTTTCTGGTTAATTGCGTTCCCGATGGCCATTCCCAACAGCCTGGCACCCATGTGCTACAATATGTAGCATTTTTGGCCGAACTAACATAGGGTTTTGCAAAATCCTCACAAGCCTTCTGGCATGAAGTATGGTCGCAGATAATACTTTAGACCGGTAGCACCCGGGCATACTGGGGCATAGAGTATGGTCGCATATAATACTTTCGATCGGCGAGTATTGTGGCATAGAGTATGGTCGCAGATAATACTTTTCAAGGGTAACACTGGCGAGTATTGTGGCATAGAGTATGGTCGCAGATAATACTTTTGACTGGTAACACTCGCGAGTATTGTGGCATAGAGTATGGTCGCAGATAATACTTTCGACCGGTAACACTCGCGAGTATTGTGGCATAGAGTATGGTCCCAGATAATATTTTTGACAACTGCAACATTCGCGAGTATTGTGGCATAGACTATGGTCCCAGATAATACTTTTGATGACCGCAACATTCGTGAGTATTGTGGCATAGAGTACGATCGCAGATAATACTTTCAATGACCGCAACACTGGCGAGTATTGTGGCATAGACTATGGTCCCAGATAATACTTTCGATGACCGCAACACTGGCGAGTATTGTGGCATAGAGTATGGTCGCAGATGATACTTTCGATGACCGCAACACTGGCGAGTATTTTGGCATAAAGTATGGTCGCAGATAATACTTTCGATGACCGCAACACTGGCGAGTATTTTGGCATAGAGTATGGTCGCAGATAATACTTTCGATGACCGCAACACTGGCGAGTATTTTGGCATAGAGTATGG
>Ga0116231_10008644_pt1 | contig 17740 bp, 22 predicted proteins | sample S1TSphgellanicum_2_FD_89695 | JGI IMG/M metagenome (GOLD analysis project Ga0116231, IMG submission 89695) | Host-associated microbial communities from peat moss isolated from Minnesota, USA - S1T2_Fd - Sphagnum magellanicum MG | ecosystem: Host-associated > Plants > Peat moss > Unclassified...
TGAGCGGCATATTGTGATGCTTTTGAATTAATAGTCCCATCAATTTTTTGATAAGCTTGTCCTACAGTTTGACCAGAAGAAAACCATTCAGGATTTTGAGCAATAATACTAGGCGATAATACACTCGAAAGTGGTTGATTTGGATTACTATTATTGGCATTTATAAAATTCGCTCCACCACTAGCACCAAGTAAATGCGCCATATAAGTTTGCCCTGGTGTAGGATTTGAAATACCCGAACTTTGTAAAGCTTGAACATTTTGATTATAAAGCGCACCAGCCATTAATGCATTTGCGCTTGGATCATTTATTTGATCAGCCGAAACATTATATTGATTTCCATATTTTGTGACAGTATCGTTCCATGTTGCAGGTTGAAATTGAAATGTTCCTTGTGCGCTTCCTGTTTGTTGTCCTTGAAAAGCAGATTCCACATCTCCATAAGCCATAAGTGTACCAAAAGGCGCACCCGTGGATGCTGCTGCGGTTTTGATGGAATTATAAACTTGATTGCTTGCGGTTAATGTTCCAACTCCAACAGCACAATTTTGTCCATTATTCGTGACAATCGGTGTTGGTGTTACTGGTTTTCCGGTAGTCGGATTATATGGGGGCGGAACATTGGGATTTGGATGTCCGCGCCATGGTTCATGCGTTGGCGTGCGATTTGTAATAACATCGACAGTTTTGCTTGCGCCATTCTGTATATCCGGCGCAGCCTTTGCGGCAGGCACTTGTGCTGGCATTGCAGCGACGCTAGGAGCACTTCCGGGATTATCCTGGATACTTGATGCCTGACGAATAGTTGTGCCACCAGACAGCGTTGTAAGCTGTCCACCTATTTGTGATTCTTGATTTCCACCAACACTTGTCAAAAAATCACCGGTTACTGTAAGATTGGTTTGTCCCGCTGATGAAAGAACAATATTTCCCGCAATTCCAACAACCAATTTTCCAGCGGCTTGCATATTGATATCAGTGGCGGCTTTAAGATAAATGGAACCACCGGCATCAAAAATAATATTATTGTCTGCGCGAACATTTAAATCTTGTTCCGCGCGAATACTTACTGAATTTTTGGAATATATATCAACACCAGAATCTGAAACTTCTAACCATGCATTTCCTAATTTTGAATTTATATAAACAAAACCGGCTGTATCATTAATAAGAACTTGTACTCCTGAACGAGTACGAAGTCTAATATATTCATCAGATGTATTATCATCAATATACATTTGATGACCACGCGGAGAATTCATACCAAATACACTCGGCGGACCATCTCTTCGAGCGGATGCTGTTGAAGGACCGCGAGACATATCTGTTACCAATCCCTGTGTAGTAATGCCATTTGCCAAAGGCGTGAATACAGGGCGTGTTGTTGGTTTACCATTTGGATCGGTTTCTTGCGCTTTATTATATTCTCCGGTTGGTGCGGATTTATTTGTTGGATCATTGGTTGTTGAAGCAGCAACACCAGGAATCATTTGATTCATATTTTGTTGAAAAATACAAGCAAACCAAAATCCACGCGCGGTATCTCCGTTGACAAACGTAATTAAAACTTCGTTTTCAAGATCTGGTGGAATAGCCCAAAAACCATAAGAAGTTTGCGTTCCAGCAATTGTTTTATCTGTTTTACTCACCAATCTCGGACTTGTAGAACCACCAAAAGGAGACGCATATCCAACCGTTATCCAATTTGCCGAATTGGTAGGATCGCCGCCAATTTCTGGAATATAAACTTGAATTCTTCCCATTTTTTGTGGATCAATATTATTTTTCACAAAACCAATATAAGTTCCATGAAGAAGAATTCTTCCGGTGTTCGAATCGGGATTATTTTGTCTTGTAACTCTGTTAATTTGTGGCATGTTATGAACCGGAATTTAAGAAACTGGCTGATGAGCCTTGACCAGTTCCATATAGATTTGGTAAATATTTTTGATTGATGGATTGCCCGGTTGTCGAATTTGCGGGTCTTTCGTATTGCGTAATCCAAACATTTGCGGCATCTGTTGCATTTGTTGTTGCTTGCAGAGGGGCTAATACATTGCTTTGTCCGGTTCCATTAAGGGCACTCGGAGAAGATGTTAATTCAGTAATTGCATAATTTGCTTGTTGTTCAATGGTTGCTTGATTAGGTGGAACACCAACTGTATTTGTAAATGAGTTATAACGATCACCATTCCATTGTAAAAGTCCGGCAGATGTTAAACCATTTGAATCAGTTTCAGATAGTGTTGGATTCATTGAAGATTCTCGATAAGCATTCGCAACAATTCCATCTATTTGATCAGAACTGAGCGTGATGCCTTGTGCCATAGCGGCATTATTCAAAGCAGTAGCAAATTGTTGAGCATTTTGTTGCTGTTGTACAGTTGTCAATGTCGGACTAACATTACTAGGTGAAGAAGATCCATTGGGATTAGAAGACGAAGAACCACTATTACCACTATTACCACCAGAAGAAGCAGCACTTTGACCAGAAGCCAAATTTTTTATATTTCCAAATGCAGCATCTACGTTAATCAACGGTAAAATAATACCATGTATTTTTTGTCGAAATATTCCATCAGAAAATGTAGATGTCACTTCTGTTGCACGATAGATACCATTGAAGGTGTCATCACTACGAAAAACAGGTTGATTTGAATCATTTATTAAAATAGGATATCGGAAAGTAATCAAAAACGTTTGATCACCCGCCAACCAATTTGGTAATCCTTTCATAATACTTTGTGTTCCGGCATTTGGCGCACCAGCATCGCCTTTTCTAAGATATACTTGACGTTGTAAATTACTGGCTCCAATCCAAAATGGATCTCCGCGAATAGATAAATCAATATTTGCCAATTGAAGTGTATAAGGTTGATAAAGTTGTTCGATCAAACTACCAAAAACACTCCGGTCTCTGGTAAAATCACCAATAACACCTGTTCCTGCTGCTTGTGCAACATCTCTATACCCCTGTCTAAAAGAAACAGAATAATTAAATGCTTCATAATCGTAATTCGAGGCATTTGTCATATTATTTGCAGTCACCAAATCTTCGGCATATCTCGCTCTCGGTAAAGAAGATTGCGCGGATTGAAGATTTTGTGTGGTTAATTGATCAACGCGTTGTTGAATATTAATTGTATTTGCTGAAATTGATTGTTGTTGACTGACAAGCGAATTTTGTTGAGGAAGCGCGGTATTTAGGGCTGCTTGTGCTGCGGCTTTTTCTTCAGCCGTAGAATTTGGATCTCCTAAAGTTGTTTGTGCTGCTGTAATAGCTGCATTTACTGGTGTTAGTTGTGTATTGACTTGTTGAAGTTGCGATATTAATGTTTGATTTGCTGCTTTTAATGTATTTATTTGTGCAACAGTATTTGCTTTGGCAGTAAGTCCAGGAGCTTCTGATCTATTTCCCGTTGGATTATTTGTTGCATTAATTAAAGAATGTTGAGTTGTATTTTCATTTCCACTTTGTGTACCAATTAATTTTGGCAATAAAGCATTCCATTTGAAATTCGAACGAATTTGAAAATCCAAAACTTCAGTATTTAATCCAGTATAAAGATAATCGTAATGTTTTTTTAGAAATCCATTTTGAAGAAGTTTTGTTACCATTGTTGATTGAACATTTGGATCTTTTGCATCATCACGTTGCGTTGGTGAACCAATCATTGCTTGTGTATAAAATGGCCATATATGAACATGTACCAATTTTCTATATTGTGCGTTGATTGTATCATAAGTGGTTAATTCGATATCTGTTTCGAGACGAAAAATAATAGATTCTCTTACTTTTTTATTATTTGTGCTCGATGTGCTAGCATCCGTGGCTGCTTTAATATTTTCACGATCCAAACCTAGATTTTGTGTATTATCATTATTCATAAAAATCCACTCAACCATATCGTTGAATCCTGTTCCCGGTGCCATGATTGCTTGAAATTGACCATTTGCTGGATTATCCAATCGAATGGAACTATAATTTGGATTTTGTGATTTCATTTTATAAGTATTCGGATCAGTATTAGATCCAACAGATTGTGTTGGATTGGCAATTTTGTGCATGATGAAATCATATGTTGTATCATCATTACCATAACGATCTTTCCAACTTGAAGTAAGATTTTTTCCCAAAGAAGTTAAAATATCTTTAATTGTTCCACCTGTCATATTTGTCGTTTGTGGAACAGTTAAAATATCTTGTTCATAAGCAGAATCATTATAAACTTGTGCCGTCATGGTATATTGACCGCCACCTGCATCAAATTGCGTTTCAATATCAACAATTTGTATTTGCCAAATCCATCTTGTTGCATCTAAACCGGCATTTGATAAAGGATTTACTATATTTCCCGTTGATTCATCATATGCTTTAAAAGATAATTCAAGATAATAAGGACATTTTTGTAGATTTCTAATACCAGCAGTCAACGCGCTTTCTTTCAAAGCATCTAAAAATCCTACTCCCATGGGCTCGACAATATGAATATTAAAATTAACCGTATTAATATTTCGGCTTTCAAAATTAGGACCAACCAAAGCACGCATTTCAACGCTTTTTATATTATATGTAGTAGCCCCTGTTTCAACGATAACAATTGGATTTAATGAATCGATTTTTGAATATAAATCTGTTACTTTTGATGGTTGTGAAGTAGCATAAATGTCTTGGTCGTTAACAATCATCAAACGCCAATGATAAGCAACTTGCCAAAATGAATTTAATGGATTTTGCGTGCCTGTACTTGAAATTAATTGTTGAAGTAATGCATTTGCCTGTTGAGCCGTCAACGATGTTTGATTTGGATTAACTGGTTGCGGATTCGATGTCGTTGGAGAAGTGGGAGTTGCGGTTGTCGGCGTTTGTCCGAGAGCCTGACTTTCTGTTGGTGGTGTTGTTGTTGAACCAGCTATTTGTAAATCGGAAATAGGTGTCGGACCAGGATCAAGACGTACTGTCGTTGGGGTAACAGCCGCTGTAGCTGAAGATGCATCTCCGCCAATTGCGATATCCGCACTTCCGCCACCAGCCATGCTACCTGTATTTGTTCCTTGATATTGTGTTAGCCATCTTTGCCAAACAACAGGATCATTTGTGGCGGATCCATCAGGCAGAACACCGCCACCGCCTGAAAAAGAAACAGGTGCATTTGGATTTGTTGTACCAGTAAGACTACCGCCTGATGGAGTAGGTGGTGTAATTGGAACGCCTGCCATATTAACCAACTACCCGACGCAAATAATCATTGGTGGGAACCCAAATTTGAAGTCCGGCAACAAAATTCCAAATAGGATCCGCTCTTAAAAATGGATTACGAACACAAAATATCCACCAATATGCACCAGTTGCATATAAATCATATGATAGAATATCAGGACGATTATTATGTCTTGCGGTTAAAGTTATCAGTTGATCCGAAGAATCTGGTGGAATAGCACGCCAAACATCACGTCCTAAAAACCAACTTGCTTGCGGAGTTGCACTATAAGGAGAATTTGAAGGATAAGTTATAACTGTCATATTAAATCCATCCACCTTTTTGTAAAAGAGCACCTGTTCTAAATTGATCAAGATTAAAATCTTGACGTAATGCACGTGGTGTTTGTTGCACTACTAAAGTCAATTGAATATCAAATAAAACCGGTAAACGCGCCGTGCCGCCCGCAGTGGATACCAGAACCGTATCCATTTGTTCGTTGTATGTATAAGAATGAGATTTGAGAATAACATGCAAATTATTAAACATATAAGAACCATATCCATTTAATAACAAAATAGGAGGAGGCAATCCTCTATTTGGATCTGATTGACCAAAATACATTTTTGAAACAACACGAAGAAAATGCAAACATGCCAATGCATAATAACCATCATATGTTGTTTGAATTGCAAATTTTCCACTCAATGAAATATTAACAGATGGCGTTTTTTGATAAGTAAGAAAATCAGAATTTGTATGTGTTAATGGAACATTATCATAATTAATATCCTGAGATACAGTAATTTGTGGGGAAAAAGGAAACATTAATCCTTGTGTATTATATAAAGGATTGAGAATATTATTTGAACCTTGCGCTCCCAAAACTTGACTAAATGCCGTTTTCAAAGGAGATAAACGAACGCGCATATCAGGCGGAGAAATATTCCCCTGAGATGTCGTTGCTGTTGATGTTCCAGTGGTCGTTGTTGGTAATGTAGGAGTAGCAGACCCCGTTTGTCCCGAAGCATTGCTTGGAATAGAAGTAACCTGTGTAGGAGTGCTCGCAGACGTAGAAGTTTGTACAGGTGTTGCTGTACTTGCCGAAGCAGCACTTGTTTCTAATGCAGACGTAAGTGGCTGAATATTTGTATCAAAATAATTGCTAGGAATTCCTAGATTTGTTGTGGTGCCACTCATAAATTAATCCAAATTAGTATATATTTTAATATTTATTGTGAAATAAACACTATAGTTATTATATTTATATTGAAATTATTCATTAGTACTGTTATATTTTCCTTTATTCTATAAAGGAAAAATTATGGAAAAAATAAAATATATAACAAATAAAGAATTATTGATAGAAATAAATCGAAGTAAGATGACTTATTCTTATTTCAAGGAACCCAGATTTTCTCGATTTGATGCTATTGTTCATGATATTAGTCTTATCACACCTGCATTTATCTCTTTTACATTACAGAAAAGAAAAGAATTAATGCAAAAACAAGGAGTTTCTATTTGGGGAGATTTATTACCAGAAAATATTAATGAAACTGATTTGGTTTTTCGAGTCATGACGAATGAACATATTCCAAATGATCCTAATCGTAAGCGTCGTATTAAAATTCCTTCGGATGATGGACAAGTAAAAACACCATTTCCTGCTTTTAAGCATTATTCGATTATTGATGGCAATTTAACAGAAGTTGCAAGATCTCATTGGAAAGGAGATTTAGAAACTGGAAGTTTTTGTATAGATCATGGAAAAATTACCAATCGTCTTGCAACAATGTTTATGTTGCTTGTGGAGAGATATTCCAAAAGAGGTAATTGGCGCGGATACACTTATGTTGATGAAATGCGTGGTCATGCATTAGTTCAATTATCACAAACGGCTTTACTTTTTGATGAATCAAAATCAGATAATCCGTTTGCTTTTTATACAACAATCATAAAAAACGGTTTCACACGAATTTTGAATACTGAAAAGAAAAATCAACATATTCGTGATGATCTTCTTATTATTGGTGGGGCTCAACCGAGTTATAGTCGGCAAATTGATCATGAAATCGAACAGAGATTTGGCGATGACCAAAACATCAATGTTCCTGCCGGGGAAAATTTGACTTCTTCTAAAGTTGTGGAACTTCCAAAAAAACGTGGCAGAAAACCAAAATCACAAATTTCCAACGATGGGCATTAATATGGACGAAATACGAGTACTTTTTGAAAAAGACAGAGATACTGATTACGCAAATGCGGTTGTCATCCGAGAGGCAGAAGACACGAACGCCAATTATATTTTCAAAACAAAAATGTTTTTGATGGCATGTGTCATGGGATTATTGGATCAACAAATTTCATAATTTTATAGTGGACTTATAAGCGCGATATTTGATAAGGTTATTATATCAAATCAAACCACATTTTAAACAACGAGTTTCATGGATAATCTTTTTAAGAAAGCTATATGGATCACAGATCTGCATTTTGGTCGTTCGGGGAATTCTCCGATTGTAAATCAAGATAATTTAGAATTTCTTGATTGGGCAATTGATCGCGCATTGTCATGGGGTGCGGAAACTATGATTTTTGGTGGTGACTGGCATGATCAGAGACATCAACTACATATTTCGACAATGCATGCGTCTTTAGAAGGTTTAGATAAATTAAATTTTGCATTTAAGAAAAACTATTTGATTCTTGGAAATCATGATCTTTTGAAACGCGAGAGTCGCGAATTTAGAAGCATTGAATTTGCAAGAAATCTCAAGAATATTACTATTGTTAAAGATCCAATGACAATTGGAGATGTTACTTTTTTGCCTTGGTTGGTTGGAGATGAACATAAAAATGTTCGTTCTTTAAAATCGAGATATGTGTTCGGACATCTTGAAATGCCTGGATTCAAGATGAATGCGGCTGTTGTTCTTCCGGATTCGCCACATTTATTGCATTCAGAACAATTTTTAAATCAGGAATATGTTTTCAGTGGACATTTTCATATTCGTCAAACCGAAGGACGCGTGATTTATACAGGAAGTTGTATGCCACATAATTTTTCGGATGCATGGGATGAAAATAGAGGTTTGATGCTTTTGGAATGGGGCAAGGATCCCATCTTCGAGGCATGGTCGGAACAGCCATTGTATCGCACTACAAAGCTCTCAGAACTGCTTGCAAATCCTTCTGGTATACTACGCCCCAAGATGACTATAAGAGCCACTGTAGACGTTCCTATGCATTACGAAGAAGTACAGGAAATACGTGATATGTTGATGAATGAATATGACATACGAAAATTAGAATTTGTTCATTCCGCAAATCAAGATGAAGGAGATCAAGAATTTAAAAATGAAAAAGTTGAATTCAAATCTGTTGATCAGATGGTAATTGATGGTATCATGTCAGTAGAAAGTACTGGTATCGAACCGTCAAGACTCGTTGAGATTTATCATGGGTTAGCATGAGTTTTCCGTTGTTGTCCATTTCTGTAGTATATGAACAAAGTAATAATTCAAAAGCAAAACGGTTTTATAGATTAATTTTTTGTTTTGATTTTTTTAGAAGCTATATTCTGATTGATGATCTTCCAAAATATTCTCGAAAATTAGGGGTTGGGAAACTTAAAGGAATTAGCAATAAAAGACAAAAATATGAAATTCAATCTTCTCTTGATAAACTAGAATTTCAAGAAAAAATTAATTGGATAGCTGAACGTATCACTAGAGATAAATTTCATTGGTCAATATTTATAAACATATCTAGAAATAATTATTATATTGTTTGGTCGTTTTCAAATAAAATAATTGCAACTGAATTCGCTTTACTTTTTTAAAAAAATGAACCTTGTAATACAAAAACATTATATGCAAAACGGGTGCATATGTAATAAACAATTCTTTCTTGAACTTATATTATCTAATAATTTATTAGAATCTGTTATTTTAATTCGTGATTTGCCCAAAGGCTCTAGAAGATTTGGTTTTGGGTTACTTAAAGGTGCTAGTTCAATTATTCAAAAATACAAAATATATTACGATTATAATAAAGAATATAAATTTTTAGAAAAAATAGAATGGTTATCAAATAAAAGTTCAAAATTATCATGGTCTCTGCATGTGATATATTCTAGTCCTTTTGTTATAAAATATTTTGTTTGGTCATTTTCAAATAAAATAGTTGCAACTGAATTTGCTTTACTTTTTTAAAAGAGAAAAAAATGATTAAAATTAAAAACGTTACTATTCGAAATTTCTTAAGTATTGGTCAACAGACGCAAGCTGTTGATTTGTCTTCTTCTGGATTAACTTTGGTTCTTGGAAAAAACTCGGACATTGGTGCAACCAATTCTCGTAATGGGGTTGGCAAAAGCGCATTTGTACAAGCAGTAAGTTTTGCACTATTTGGTTTACCGATTACCAATATTAAACGTGATAATTTAATAAATAACATCAATCAAAAATCTATGTTGGTAACCATTGATTTTGAAAAAGATGGTAAAAATTATCGTATTGAACGCGGTCGCAAACCAAATATTTTGAGATTTTTGGTTAATAATAAAGAAGCTTCATCTCAAACAGATGAAGCACAAGGCGAGAATAAACAAACACAAACAGAAATTGAACGAATTCTTGGTATGACACATACCATGTTTCGTCATGTGGTAGCTCTGAACACATTTACACAGCCATTTTTATTATTAAAGCCAGCAGATCAAAGAGAAGTTATCGAAGAACTTTTAGGAATTACACAACTTTCATTAAGAGATGAAAATCTTAAAAAATTAATTATAGATACCAAAGAAATTATTCGAAATGAAGAAGCTTCCGTAAAAGCAATATCAGAAGCAAATGACCGTATCAATCGAGCTATTGATAGAGCTATTGCAGAATCTCGGTCATGGGATATTGCTCAAAAATCAAAAATTAATAAGATGGCAGAACATATTGAATCTATTGGTGATATTGATTTTGAAAAAGAATTGAATATTTTTGATAAAATTGATGAATGGTCAGAAACATTTCGCGAATTAAAAACAAAACGTACAATTTTGTTTTCAGAGAAAGAAGTCATTTCAAAAGAAAATAAAAATATTCTTGATCAAATTAATAGATTAAAGGATTCAGCATCATCTAATATTGAATCACAGCTTATTCGTTTAAGATCCGAAATTAAAAGATGTGAAAACGAAGCAAGTAAAGAACCAGATGTTCAACGTCTTCTGTCAGATGCAAAACGCCGAGAAAATGATGCGGCTGCTCAATTAAAAATCGCTTCTGCTAAAGAGATTGAATTAAAAACTATTCTCAAAGAAATAGAAAATTCTGATGGACATAGTTGTAGCACGTGCGGACAAGATTTGAATGGTACAGAACATCTTGAAAAAGTAATGGCAAATCTTGCTCAAAAAACAAAAATTATAGAAAATGAAATTGCAAAATGTTTTACTGATGCGGGAGGATTGCAAAAAGAAGCAGATGAAATTTATGAAGAAATTGAAAATGTAAAAGCATTATATATCTCTAAACAAAAAGAATGGATTGATAAAGCTAATGATATTCGTAATGAAATTGTGGAAGTTGAAACACAAAAAAAATTAGCCGAATTAGAAATAAATTCTAAAATATTAGAAATGGAAAAAGATAGAATTTCTTTACAAGAAGTTTTAGTTTCTTATGATTCTGATATTAAAGAAATTGATAAAAGTATTCAAATTTTAGGAGAAAAACCGATTTCTTCTTTTAAAAATAAAGAAGAAATTTGGAAATTGAGAGAGAGCAAAGATAAGTTATTAGATGATCTTAAAAGAGAAATAGAAAAAGAAAATCCGCATTTTGGTCATATTGCATCTCTTAAATCAACTATACAGATTATTAGTTATGATGCGTTAAATGAAGCACAAACCATTCTTAAACATCAAGATTTTCTTCATAAATTATTAAGTGGTAAAGATTCGTTTGTACGTAAAAAAATCATTGATCAAAATTTGTCTTATTTGAATAATAGATTAAATTATTATCTCGAAGCACTTGGTTTACCACATGAAGTAAGATTTTTACCTGATCTTTCTGTAGAAATTTCCATGTTAGGACGAGATTTTGATTTTGAACAATTATCTCGGGGAGAAATGAACCGTGTTATTTTAGCAACATCCTGGTCTTTTAGAGATGTCTGGGAAAGTATGAATACGTCTTTAAATTTACTTTTAGTTGATGAAAACCTGGATACAGGCACCGACGAAAATGGAGTGGATGCATGTTTGGAAATATTAAATTCCATGGCACGAAAAGGCAAAAGTATTTTTCTAATTTCACATAAAGAATCACTCATGTCTCGTGTAGGACAAATTCTCTTGGTTCAAAAATCAAATAATTTTACGGCATATGAAGCAAATGCAGAAGTAATTTAAAATAATCAATAGGGCGGAAATTTCCGCCCTATCGCATTACCTTTTGAATCCCTTGCGACGAAATGCTTCAATAACTTCCGGAGAGAACTTTTCCAAAAGTTTTCCAGACTCGAAATACTTTCGTATATCATTGATCTTAGCACGAAAGCCGCCTTCCCCAGCCGAACCTTTTCCGACACCCCGATCTACACCAAATTTTTCAAACATATTAGAAACCATTATCGTATCACTCAGACCCGAAGAATAGTCTCTCCAATTTGTTCCCATTAAAAACAAGAAAATTATCAACAAGATATACAACTTGTTCATCCGTCCACTTTTTCTTCAGTTGAGATTGAAGCAGCTTTATTTCGTCAAAATAATCTGCGATTTGCTTTCCAGGATTATCTTTCTCAAGATTGAAAACGCCAGTGCTATTGTTCCGTGCGTTTCTCTGGATCAGCGCATGGTTAAGGCAAATGCTTTGGCTATCACGGGAAATTCCCATATAGATGCCATGAACGTAAAGCTTAATGAAGCTAAGTACGGAAACAAGTTTAACCCTAAGAAGTTTAAGGCTTTTGCTGCTTTCACTGCTGGACAAATTCAGGCACTTGCTGCAACTGCCGATAGTGCCGTTCTCTACAAAAAGAAGTTTGAATCTGAAGTGTCATTAATTAAAAACCAGATTTTTGCATTCCAAAAAGACGAATTGCGCGCGAAAAATATTCCGGATTAACCGGTTTATTTTCAGAAGATAACAAAATATTTTGTTTTGATAAATCATTTTTGTGCCCCACGATTCGCATGACACGCCAAATTTTTTCTTGAAATGCCAATTGTAAAGCAAATAAATCATCAGATTTTTTTAGATAAATTCTGGAAATTCTTTTCTTTGATTTTTTGGGCGGGGAACCGGCTTTCCAACAAATTATATTATACCGATATGTGTTATCATATACTGCTTTAAATTTTCCAGGTATTAAATCTCGCAACATTGAAAAAATATCAATATCTTCATTTTCTGTAATTTTCATAAAAACGGCTAATTCATATTTTCCTACTAATGATGGTGCATATAAATTTCTTATTTTTGAATTATATTTTTTATGAGAAGAAGATTTCTTTCTTTTTTGTTCCACTTTACGATAGCGTTTATTTAAATAAAGAAATTTTTTCTTTTTTCTTTTGCTTGGAAATTCAACGATATGTCTAATCATACACTATCTCTCAATATTTTATCTTTATTTGTTTCGAAAAATGTTTTTAATTCAGTCACATAAACCTTAGCATATTCCCCTTGATAAATGCAATGATTTCCAAAAACATAATCATTGCCAATAGGAACAGCAACAAACCATCCCAATCTTGTAATCTTAAAACATACAAACCAAATATCACCAGGATCAATACAATCTAATGTTTGTGAAATCCAATTATCTAATTGAGCACAATAACCCGGCATCATGATTTGATGGAATTTAAAGCTAGCATAATTTTTACACTCTATAGTTAAACGATTCATAAAATCCGGTGGCACAAGATCGCCCTTGGCGTTTTTTATTTGTCCTTCACTTAAAGCGTTTTTTCGAAATGCATTCTTTCCGCCTACATATGCACCAGATGAAGGAGAACGAATGAAAGATCCTTTAAAAATTTCACTAAGTGTTTTTGCTAATTCTCTCTCGAAATTACTTCCCTTAATTTTACTCGCCTTGCCGCCCATAATACCACCGTAAAATAAATTATAGTGGTATTTATTTTATGATGAGTTGTTATTTAAATAGTGGACTTATAAGTCCATTTCTCATTTTTAATAACAGAACCGCAACTTAAATAGCATTTTATGCTGTTCGTTCCATTTTTCATAATTAATTGGAATATTATATTGTTCTTGCCATTCGGTTATATCTTCATCGGGTATTTTTTTACCATTTACATACCATGCTTTGTCACCATTTGCGCGAATAATGGCTGGTCCGTCAATTCGATGTCTTTCTCCATCTAACCACCATTGTTTATGTCGTCCATTTGCGAAAGTAATTGCTGGTCCGTCTTCACGATGATATTTTCCATTTAAATACCACCAAGTTTTTCCACCATTTAACCAAATAATTGCTGGACCATCCTTGCGATGGCGAACGCCATTCAAATACCATTCTTGAGATCCATTTACGTAAATAATAGCTGGTCCGTCAATTCGATGTAATTTGTCATTTAAATACCAAAGTTGATTTCCGTCTGCATCAATGATTAATCCGTTTTTCATTTTAACAAAACTGCAACTTAAATAACATTTTATCTCTATCATTCCAATTTTTATGATTAATCGGAATATTATATTGTTCTTACCATTCTTTTATATCATTAGATATTATATTACCATTTAAATACCATGCTTGAGTTCCATCTAACCAAATAGCGCGGTTCCTTGTCACCGCTTTCTTCGGGGACGAACTATTCATTCTGAATATCAGCTTATCACGGAAATATTTTTTGTCACCGATTAAAAACTTGTTGACACCAAATTTAATTCAGATTATAAATAACGTCATGAAAAAGATAGCGCACATAAACGTTCGTGACCACGAACGTGAAGAGGAAGATACCTCCGGAATGTGACCGCGTGTATAAAACGCACACGGTCACATTCTTTGGTGACCTTTATGTGTGCGAATTAGAAATTCTCTATTTCTCCTCTAAAGGTCACCAAAATAAATGTGGTGACCTTTTTCATTGTTAATGTGATAGGAGAAAAAAATGAATGGAAGAATTGAAAGTTATTTGCACAGCGATCGTACAACCTTTAATAAAGGTGGTGCATTGGTGCGCGTAACTGCACAAACTGATTTCGGAACACGTACAGAAGAATTTATTTCATTCTGTCGTTTGACTGCACGCATGGCTTATGCGGCACAAGCAAAGACTTGGGATGAAGTCGTATCAGAGTATCCGAATCTAGAATTGTCACGAACCAAATTGGAAAAGGATCTAAAAGAAAAAGTTGCAGTTGAGGAAATTGTAATTCTCAATCTCTAATTTCCTCTGTGGCGCATTAGGTTAATGGAAGACCAGCGGTTTCTCAGACCGTTAGCATGCGTTCGATTCGCATATGCGCTATTATGGCCCGGTAGTTTACGTTGGTTAAAACGCCCGACTTTCACTCGGGAGAGAAGCGGATCGTCGCCGCTCCGGGCCACCAATGGTTGTGTAGTTTAGTGGTAAAACTCCTCTCTGTCTAAGAGGTATCCGGCGTTCGATTCGCCGCACAACCGCCATTTTTATCTTGACAAAAATAAATTCCATGATACTTTTTGATCTATAAAACAAGGGGATTTTTGAAGTGACCAGAGAGCAAGCTATTGCTGTTCGTGAGAAGTTGGTTCGTCTTGATGAATGCAATCCAAATTGGCGAGAATTGCGTCATGAAAACGGCTTTCCAATGTTCTCATTAGATGGAACCATGCTTAATGATGAGGGAAATCGATCTATTTTTGATGATATAGATGATTAAGAACTATACAATCGAAAATCATAATTACCTTCTTTGTAAAGCAGATGGATGTAATTATATAGTTAATTTTTCAGCAAAAAATTACCAAGAATTTACTAATATTCAGGATTGGCTTAATGAAAATATTTCTGCAAATAAAGGAATTAAAAATAATTCTCGTTGGTTACATTGTGGAGGAAGATCGATAGCTTTCAGATTTAAAGAAGATGCGGCTTTATTCAAAATTTTTTTTGGTTGAAGGAAAAATTTAAAATGGAAGAAAAATTAAAGAAATATCTTCAAGAAATCGCCAATCGCGAAATTGAAGGTGTTGATTCTCATTCATATGAAGATTCTTATGATTCTGAAGATTCTTATGATTCTGGCTTACGTGATGGAACCATATTCTTGGCTCGGCGTCTTCTTAAAGAATTTGGAACATCTCAAAATCCTCATAAAAATAAAAAATAACTCTTTAATAAATTAAAATTTCTAGTAATATATTATCAACTTAAATTCGAGAATTATTATGTCGTCAAAACTTTTAGAAGCCCTTAAAGAAGCACCTGGAAATTTGATGAGTCGGTGGCATTTGATGACGCATCACGGAATAACCGAACAAGAACTTGCGGATGCTGAAAAAGCGGGTCACATTTCCACACTCAAGGGCGATAAAGAAAACAATAGCAGTTATCATTCGGTTGTTTTAACGATTGATGGTCTGACATATTTGGGCATGATGTAGACAAAAATGCGGATACACGAAATTTTGGATACACAGCCGCTCTTGGAGATGGCTTATCCAAGAAAGAAAGCAACTTTTGTTATTGAATCTTTGGAAGATGAGATCAATTATCATCTGATAAAGATTTTGTGTTGCCAAGTGAGCAACGAGACCATTGAACATTGGAAAGAAGAAATTCGAGATTGGTTGGATCGAATTGGAGAAATTCGTGTCAAACCGGATATGAAAACTTTTTCAGAAAAATTCTATTTTAACACGTTATATGATTATCCGTTTGGAGATACGGGCGATAGAAATCTGAGAAGACATATTCGCAGGCTGGAAAGAAAGAAATATACTATTCTCAAGGATATTAATCATATTGAAATTATGCAAAAAATAAAAGATTTTCATATCGCATTTGCAAAACTTGCTGCAACAGGCAAAGCGGATGAACATGCGGTTCATAAATTGGTGGATAATTTCAAATGAGATATATTGGTGACGTTCACGGAAAAATGCCGCAATATTTGGATATTATAAAAGATTGCCCGGAAAGTATCCAAGTTGGTGATTTTGGATATGGATTTGTGCCGATTCCAAATTTGCCAATGACACATAGGCAAATTCGAGGCAACCATGATAATCCAGCGATTGCAAAAGTAAGTCCTACCTGGATTCCAGATATGCATTTTGATGGTACTACTTTTTTTCTTGGTGGCGCTCATAGTATTGATAAAGAACAAAGAATAATTGGGCGAGATTGGTGGGCAGATGAAGAATTATCTTATTTGGAATTTGTAAAAGCACAAGAAATCTACGCTGATGCCAAACCAGAAATTGTAGTTACGCATGATGCACCGGAAAGAGTTATTTTAGTATTGTTTAATAGTTGGTATATAAAATCGCGGACAGGATCCGCTTTGCAATCCTTATTGGAAATTCATAAACCAAAATTATGGATTTTCGGACATTGGCATATGAGTCGAAATCATGTGGTGGATAGAACACGGTTTATTTGTCTAAATGAACTTGAATATATTGATATCTAATGCCAATTAGAAAAACTGTAAATACGATATTTTTTAAAAATAGTTTACAATGTAAGTATTTTTCCACTAGAGTTATTAATACTTATATACAAAAAACGTGGGATGGAGAATTTTATGATTTTGAATTAGAAGAAGATATTTTTAATGATTGTCTTCACAATTCTTCAGAAGAAATAAAAAATATTATAAATCTTTTGGATGAAAACGGTATTCAATATGATGTGGCGATGATATCAGATGATGTGGCGATGATATCAGACAGACGTATACACGAAATATCCATTCTTGTTTTGTTATGTCTGGATGAACAAGCGGAAATATTGATCACTATTGGAATAATATAAACATTTGACAAAAAATAAAAACGCATATATTAAGAACATGAGATACAAAGAAATATTAGAATCCCCACAAGAAGCCGAACCAACCGATTTTGGTTTAGATGATTATAATACAAATAAAAAATTTGCGCGTTCCATAATCACAAAAGAAAAAGAAATTTTGGAAGATGAGCCAGAGTACATAATTATCCGTACAGGTGACGATAAGAATGGGTGGTTTGTCCTTTATAACAAATCTTCTGAAACCATTGATTATGCAATAAAAATACAAACAAAAACTTTAACTTGGGCAAAATTGGATACAGTTACCCAATGTGTTCTTTGGCGAGATATTTATAGTCCATATACCGATGGATTAACCAGAAAAATGCTTTTTAATGTTTTGTTAAAAAGATATCCTGCGATTATGAGTGATCGTCTTCAAACTAAAAACGGACATATTTTTTGGCAGGCTCGTATGACAAATGCAATAGCACTTGGCTATCATGTTGGAGTTGCATATCTCAATTCTCATGAAATAAATTGGTATGAA
>Ga0116231_10008646_pt1 | contig 17738 bp, 7 predicted proteins | sample S1TSphgellanicum_2_FD_89695 | JGI IMG/M metagenome (GOLD analysis project Ga0116231, IMG submission 89695) | Host-associated microbial communities from peat moss isolated from Minnesota, USA - S1T2_Fd - Sphagnum magellanicum MG | ecosystem: Host-associated > Plants > Peat moss > Unclassified...
CTAAATTGAGCTACTACTTTTACAAGATGAAAATGAGCGAGGTGTCCAGAACTGGAGACAAAACACACTACTCAAGTCCAAAGAGTCATGTGTACAAAGTGTGATCTTGCAGGGATCATTGGGCGGCGGATGATGACAGTATTAGATCAGAGCTAGCTGATCAAAAGCTCAAAAGATCACACAGCTTGATCAGTTGAGGTCTAATAAGTTAGTTACATGCAAAGTCTTCTGCTGTGTATAACTTATCGATGCAAGGTTTTTTCATTTGTGAGCAATAAAGGAACAGTATTAAATCTGTCGCGAACCGCACTAGATAAAAGCTCGCCTGCGTGATTCAATTCCGTCGCATGCTTGTCCACCTGCATAATTCATTCCTTCAGCTTGTTCTCTTTCTCTCTCTGCGTGCAGCATAACTTGCTTGTTTGTACTCTGTACCTCCAGTTATTAATATAATAAGACATGACAAGTTTTACTCTAGTGCAAAGGGAGACAATCAGTTTCAACGCAAGAAGCTAAACGATTGTCAGCAAATTTATATCACTACTCCTGTATATACCAGCTTTTTGACAAGCTTGGGGATTTCAACATATCTGGATAGACTCATCCTGTAGACACTCTAGAGACCATATTCGACTCTTGTAAGCTACACAGACTAGAATGGATAGGGGCTGTGTGGTCCATCCCCAGGCCAAGTTTCATATATCTTTTTACACAAGTTTGATTTGTTGGCTCTCTGTCCACAGGGGAAGAGACTCCAAACATGCAGATCCGTGTTGAAGATTATTGGGTAAAATTTTCGCCAAACTTTAAGGAATCAGTGAGAGCTGTTTCACATCCATGGGCATATTTTTAGAAACGCTGTGCTTCATCTTATACAAGCCTGATTCTGTAGTTATATAGTTATAACTTAAAGAGTAACTTCCCTTATAACTAGAAATCTGAGGAGAGAATGTCTGTACAATTGAATTGCCATGCTTCAAGGGCGAAATCTGGCCAATCCATGACGGCATACTAGATGTCCAACATAATCCATATCTCCAATTTCATAAAGTCTTCGACTTGAAGACATGCAATTTCCACCACCAGCCCATGTCAATTCAATTGTTGCACACTGGAAAAAAAAAGAAGAAAAGGTTACAGTAAACCCAAGGATCCTAAAGGCACCTAAAAAAGACTGAACATATATTTTATGAAGTCCCCAATTTTTGAGTTTTTTTACAAAACCAACCGAGGTGATATAAATTTATATTCCGAACATGATTGATTGCATGTTCAAAATGAGCTCTGATGGGATATATATTTGCACTTTCTGGCTCTCACAACAACACAATGGGATCTAGTATATTAAATGTTATTAACACAAGCTTTGCACTGAGCTAATTTATCATTTTGTATGCAAATGAAAGGGCATGTACACCTTCTTTTTTTGGGAAGTGCATTCCATTCAAGCATACTATCAAGATTCAAAACCCTAGGCTAGTTTAAAGAGTTAAAGAGGAACTTGGTCCAAAACCCACTTGTTAAATTAGCTTTTAACAAATGGATGAACAAAAACTTTTACCATATGGGTTTTCAACCAAGCTTCTTCTATATTTTTTGACTATAATTTCTTTTAAAACTTGATCCTAAGCCTAAATGGAGTTCTTTTTTCCCACCAACCTTGAGCATGGATGCCTTTTATGTACGTAAGAATTTTGATCATCAATTGATGAAAAATGATAGCTTGATCAAATTTTCAAAAAGCATGAACATTTTGAAATTGTAGATAATTAGTAGAATTGTATTTTGAATGGTAGGCATTTTCCATTTCTTTTCTTCTAAAGACAAAACATTCGACTTCAAAAAAATTCTATTTTGGCAGTCCCAGAGTTGAGATTGGTTTATTCTAGGCTTGTACTCGCCTGGGCTGTAGGAACTTTGATTAGGCTAAAACATTTACCTCTGGTTCCAGTTCTTAAACTTAGGGTATAACTTGAAGGCCAAGAAGATGCACCTCCAATTTAAAAACCATGTTTAAAATTAATTTAAGAAGAAGCAATTTGTAATTTAAAAATTAATTGTTTGTGAGTAAAAATTGACCCAATGATTCTAGGGTTCATTGTAAGTCAACTTCCAAAAATTGAATTGAATTGATTGAGATTGAAGTGGACTTAGAGGAGGAACCCTAGTCAAATTTCAAGGTTCATATAGATGAAATGAAATTATGGAGACATGATGATCATATATGTATTTAATTTCACAATAAGAAATTTTGTTTCCCATGTTGGGCATTGGAATAGTACTCTCAAGACTTATAATCAATAGTATTCCATTAAAAATCATAAAATTAATATATTTATATTCTAGAAGTGAAATTTGTATGAACGAAGAGGGGAAAAAAAAAAACTAAGAATCGGTTGCGAAGGAACCACATCTAAAAATATTATTTTAAAAAATCCTAATACCTGTAAAATGAACTATATATATATAGTACACATAAATTATATGTATAGAGCTTCTATGTGAATCAAAAAATGCAGGCGACACAACTTTGCATCCAGAAGTATCATTTTGAGAATAAGCATGCAGCAATTTGAGATTGCTCGAGACTATTTACAATTCATAGCAAGCTTGTAATTCATGAAACTGGCATCTTCACTCACAAACTAATGAGAATTTTAGTGTACGTGCAGTATGAAACAAGTTACAAGTTATTACAACAAATTGGGTCATGTGCGGGAGTCGGCAAACGCTGATCGATCTAGAATTCAAGCTTGATTATTAATCTCTTTAATCATTCGTGCATGGAGGTGTCTGCGGGTCTCAGGAATGATTCAAATCATTGCTCATCATATACACACCGTTGTCCAGAATGGTATTATTATATTGCACTCATACAAAACAGCGAGCTTTTTTTTGGGGGGCAAATTAACTTCATACAAGAGTTTATATATATTTGCAACTCCGATTAAAGTGCGCCCACGACAACAGTCCAGCTACAACTAGTTGTAGCTACTACATCTCATCAAACATTTTATTGGGCACTAAATTTCTGGAACGAGTTGAGGGAAACATTTAGACGAAATTACGCACTCATATGACAATACAAACATTCAGCGACCATGCACAACTACTATATGAATATGCTAGCTAGAAAATAATTAGCTTGTTCAATTCAACTGCGAAAACTGTGCCTCCAGGAGCCAGGAACTTGATCCGGCTTACAGTCAAGAGCCACTAGACGTTATTTGCCTGAAATTCTGGGCCTGATCATACAAGCCCGTGCATCTCAGCAAACTCTACAATGTTAATTGTGTACCCGCATGACCAGTGTACAGTTATACGCCGTAAGAATTGAACGCAAGTACCGTACGTAGTTTTGCAATCAGGCTCCGAAACCCTTCTTGATAATCTCGACTTCCGCCGGGGAGATCCCGAAAGCCTTCGCCAGCACCGCTTCTTTGATGGGGGGTTGCGCCCCAAACAAGGCACTGGGAATGAGCTGCACGCCGGGGTTTTGTGAGTTCAATATAACAATGGTAACGGAGGGTTTCTTGCCGATATTGAGCTGGAAATGCACCAAACCTTTGGGGAAGAGGAACACGTCTCCGGTGCGAATCACCGTGTCGTAGACCTTGTTGTTGGTGTCAACGAACCCCGTGTAGAGTTCACCGTCGACTACGTACAAAAGCTCGCTGGCTCTTGGGTGCGTGTGGGGAGGAACTACCGCGCCGATGGCAATGTCCACACGCGCAATCCCCAGACCCAGGGTGTTGAGCCCCGGGTAGCTCACTCCTGGTAAGCCCGGGGTGATAGCAATGCCAAGCGAGTTGTTGGTGTCGCCTGCGTTCTCTATGCCCGTGAAAGCAAAGTCAGCACCGGTGACGGTGGCCGGGTTCCTGCACACCAATCCGTTGATTTTGATCGGACTCGTCAAATCAGCCACACAAAAATCGTTGATTGGATCGGCGTCCGTCGCGATCACAACTGTTGTCGCCAACAGCCCCAATGCTACAAATGTAAACAAAAGCTTTCCCATATTGACAACCCAACTGTGAGCACAAGCAAGCACAAGATCGCAGATTAATCCCAAGAGCTAATTTGAGGAGCTAAAAGATTAAATTCCTACACTTGACAGTATTAAATTCTTAGTACAATTGACAATATTGCGGTGTACACACACACACACACATACACACAAATGAAACACAAGTGCAAAGAGTGTCAAGGCTCTTGGAAATTGGGGTCATGAACGAGAGCTACGATCAGGCTCCAAAGGATGTGAGTTCTAAATGCAAAGAGTGCCAAATACTTATAGACGCCATGTTTTTCTGCTGTAAAAGCTTGTACAGTGTTTCTGTGGCGAACTGCACAGGAACAAAAAGCTCGTCATTAACTCGCTCAGCCACAATCTGTATTGACTTTTCGCTCTCTCTCTCTGGGTCTTTTTCTTTTGGCGAGGGGGGTTTTGGGGGTGGCGAAATTTCGCGAAAATTCGACTTGAAAAATATGATTTCAACTTATACAAAGGATTTCTCATGGAGAAATTGGTCCAAATTCGCCAGATTTCAAAGAAAAATAAATCCAATTCGCCAGATTTTTATGATAAGTTTCAGTAGGTAGCCAAGTATATATAAGGATTCTGAATTTTTTTTCTACTACTATGTAGACAAATCTGACTAAATCATCTTATCGATGCTTATCACTTCAGCTACATCACAAAATTGAAGAAAAAAAACTCTCTCTCTCTCTCTCCTCGCTTTGTTTTCTGCTGGACAAACTGCAATAAATTAAGGTGGGCATGATTTTCCTCATGCCCAATTGCCTTCATTTGTTCGACTTCTTTTCTTTTTCTCTTCTCTCCACCTCTGCCTAACTTGCTTGTTTGTACCTGCAGTAAAGAAGACACAAGTTTCATAATATTATCACGTGCATGTGACAGGGAGACATCAGGGTTTTACTAATAATAGCTTTTTACAAACCCAGGAATTATGCCATATCTGGATCAAGGTTTTTTTTTCTCAATTTTGTGAGGTAGATGGGTTCAACTGTTTTTTTTGGGCGATCATCCATGAGATAACTTAGCTAGATTTCGTTACGTACTATATATGAAAGTTTTGAAAACAAACAGAATCCTTCTATATTCTTGGTCACCTACTGGAACGTATCATAAAAATCTAGTGATTCCGGAAAAAAATTCTTCAAATTTCAGGACAACTCCCCCAATTTTGGGGCTACAGGTAAGACAAGTCTTTAAAATACACTGCCTTTGTTTTGTCCACAGTAACCAAAAATCACCAAGAAATAATAATAATAATAAAAAATAAGAAAGAAAAAAACCACTGATCTGGACAGACTATTGTAAATCCACTTTCTTAGTCGTAGAAGAAAATTGAGAAGAGCTGTGGGGTCCATCCTAAGGACAAATTTCATTTCCTTTTCCACTTTCATTTTTTGGCTCAACCCAGAGGGGAACCGAACAGACTTTGCACCAGTGTAACATTTTTCTTTTATCAAATTCTATTTGGGGCCCAATTATCTAAACATGGTAGGGTAGAGAGGCTGGTCATAGTATACTTACAAACATCCAGGAACTTGGTTGCCTCTGAGGTCCAAAGATGGATTGTAAAAGAGGTCTGGGTGCACCCACTGCACTCTAGATCAAGTGCAATTTGGACTTATGGGCTCTAAAAGGTCTTGACCTCATTGCCAAAAAAAATTATTGCTCAAACATTAGACCTACCTGTGTTCAAACATTGCATATCCTATCAATGAACATTGTAGTACTAACACTTCTAACAAATCCTGCTTATCACCAAACATTAACATTCTCAAATTGATCGCACATGTTGAAAAAATCGTGCACTTGTATTCAAGGGCCCAGATTAAAAACTTAAAAAAAAAAGGGAAAAATGTGTTTGGTGATCAAACCCTAAAGGTTTGCTAAATCCTCACTAACCCATCGCTCTCCTATGTGATGCCACTTTAGAATCTCCTACCCCCTCCCCTTTCCCTCTCTTCTTTCCTTTTCTCACGCTTGGCTTTGACTTTTTTTCCCTCATTTTCGGCTTGTAGGCTCGGATGCCCATTTTCATGAAACTCTTCCAACTATGGTGGTTCACTTTCATCGAACTTTTAAGGCAGTTGCTCAAGGTTTTACTTGCTACTCTTGATTGAAGTTCCTAATGCCAATTTTTTTGTGTGTGCAAATGGTGGTGCTCATTCTAAAGTCTAGTTGCATTATTTGTGTGCCAGTGGTGGCCGCATCAAGGCACCTTGCTTTGATGCACTTTTATTGTGCATGTGTTGTTGCTAGTCTTTCAATGCACGCATGTGTTGTTGTTGCACCTTTGTTGCACATGTGTTGTTTGCTAGACCTTTGTTGTGCATATATTATTGTTATGTTTATGTTTCGAAAGGTAATGCTTATGGTTCTTCAACTTCATGGACTTGTGCTATTCTTCAACTTTTGACCCCCTTGTGTTGGGTGGTTACAAGGTAGGGTGGTTCACTTTTTGTGTTGCAATCCAGTTTTTTGTAAAATGACGTGCATCTACATGTTATTAGCATAAAAATAATAATTTTCCAAATTTGTGATTAGATTTAGATTGTCAACTTGAAGAAGACATCTATTAAAAAAAATTACAACATATATACACCAAATATATAGTAATGAACTTTTGAAGTTGAAAAATATGGACTAGTTTGCTATTTGTGTTTCTGTGTACATGCATTTTTGTGTATGAATTTTATTTGGGATATAGTATAGGGACTTAATATATGATATGTTAAAACAAAAAAAACATATGTGCAAAAACATTGCTAGAAAAAAATTAGCCAAAAATAAGTTATGAACTTTTGAATGGCCTAAAATGAACCATATTTTCATAAGTCCATATCATAATCATTTTTGGGGGGATTTCATTTTATTTTATTTTAACAGGTACATTAAAAAATTATTTATATTGGCTTATTTTCATATGGGTTTTTAAGTTCATTAACCACCATGTAATTCCCCACTAAATTAATGATATCAAAATAGACTACCATTTTAACACTACCGTATGGACTTTTAGGGAGTGGAACATCCGTAGAAAATGAGCCACTTTAAAGTGCATACACCCTGCTATGATTGTGCTTTTGGCATTCTTGTGCTATTCCTCAGCTATTGACCTTTTTGTGGTATGTTGTTCATTAATTCTTGACCTTTTTGGGTTACTCCTCAACTTTTGACCCTCTTACACCACTCCTCAATTCTTGACCTTCTTATGTGCTACCCCTCAAATCATCTTCAACAATTGTTGTTGTTTTTCTCTTTTCTTCGTTCATTCTCAACAATAATTTCTTTTCTTTCTTCTCCTTTGTTCATTCTCTCCAGCAATTGCTAGTGTTTTTATTCTTTCCATTTTATTTTATTATTGAACCAAGATTCACACCCCTATATCCAATAGGGTTAGCTTGCATACCCGCCTTAAAATTGTGGTGACATTTGTTTCATGCCTTTCGAATTGCTAAAAATGATTAAACAATAATGAAATTGGCTTGTTGGTGTTTTGTAAGTTTCCATTTAGCCTATTTTTCATTTGCAATCAATGTTGTAACTACTTTTCTTACTACTTCTCTTGCCTTTCCTTCTTTCTATTTTTTCTGATTATTGTGATGCCTCCCTATCCATTGCCTTCCACTACATTATGTTTAAATATTCTTTTAAGATCACAACATGGTCATCCATGTGTGAAATACCCTTTTCTTCCATTGATTCTTATTACAGGCAAATGGGGCAATGATTACCTCTTGAATTGAACTTTCTAGATTTTTAAATTCTTCAACTTCATCCAATTCCTACTAAACATTGATGTGTTTTTTTCCCTTTTAAAAACTGTCTTAAAGGCTTGAAGCAAGCCACATCCAAAGGTTGAAATGCATGTGATGTGTGCAAAGGTATAGTGATCATATCTGACCCAAAATTTTTAGCTTGTTCAATTGCTTCAAAGGTGACATGGGATCCATGCCCATCCAAGATGAACAAATGTTTATTTGTTAGGCGTCCAAACATGATAAAGTATGCCAAAAAAGTAGTCCTAAGAAAATTTAATTTCAAAAATAGTCTTTTTTCAACATTAACATTAAAAAGATATAAAAAACCTATTTAAATTACATTTTGAAATCATAGAGCATTTCATTGAGTTTATTGTAAGTTGTACATAAAGTTTGAAGAATTTTTATATAAGAAAAATGGATGAAAAATATGTTTTAACACTATGAAAAATCATGTCCGTTGAAACCACACTACCTTGCAATTAAAACTCAAAAAACAACTCACATATAACTATTGTGTAACTATCTTTTAAATATTACAACTAATGTGCAACTATCCCCCTAGAAATACAGTGTATTAATTAGTTGTATTATAATTACAAGTGAGTTGAAAATGGGTCTTCTATACGGTGATTTATACACATCATACATACCCCTCATACCACTCCCTCACTACTACAAAATGTGGGTGCAATTCACAAGTCCTCGTTCACTAAACCAATGAATTCACTATGTCCCCATTAAGTCTTGTTCACTATAACTAGTGAATTCAGTTAAAATCTAATGAAATCATTTAACATATAGGAACACCTTTTGTTGTAATGCCTGGATTTCGATATAGTGTTGTACACATAATGTGAACTTCATTTTGCTAAAACCTTTGCTCTTGATCGTCTTCTTGCTTGGATGCCTTTTTCATCAAAATTCCAAATATGATCTACAACATAATTATGCTTATTGTAAAAATACCATAAATTGTGGTAGAAACTTTGGTAGGATTGTGTTGTTAGTCCTTGTGCTCAATTAATATCCAATCCCTCAACTCAACAAATGTTGAAATCACGATGTCTCTGCTTGAACTAGTACCACCAAGAGGTCCAAGTGGTATTCTTCTTCGAAAAGGTGTTGGCCTTGTATGAGTGAGTTCTACCACTTTCATTTTAAACTATTACAGGTTAATTAATAGCCCAACTTCCTACATAGACAAAACCCAAGCAACCACAACTTGATTTTCTTCTAGTGTTAACACTCCTACTAGTCCAAGTTTCCTAGATATTGTGTTCCCATACAAGTGATTAAACAATGAAGTTAAAGGTATACTCCAATGTTTACTTCTTTTTTTCAACAAAGTTGTCCCATTTTCAATTACATCCACGGTCTCTTCCAATGCTTCATTGATTCATTTGCTTTTAGTGATTAGAGGACTGCATCTATAAACCCTTTTTTATTTTCTTACTAGTCATTGTCCAACAAATGGTGGGAGATGACATTCTTCTTGTCTTGACTTGGTTGGTCTTGCAATCCACTTCGCTTCTTACAAGGCACATTCAACATGATGATTTAGATCCCCCCGGCCCCAACCTCCAAAATGTTGAGGGTGTGTTATATGGCCTTATAAAAGGTACAAACTTGAATTTTTTGTCTCATAATCTTTGATAACATTAGGATCTAAAGTTTGATGTTCAAGCTTTTATAACTCCTCTTTGGCTAGCCTAGTGTCTAGATTTTGTTAATCTATTTCCTTTGGTTCCTCTTTGGCTACTCTAAGATGCCTTCTTTCTTCTTGTTGATATGCTAAGACTTATGTTTCTAATCTACAACTTTCTACAACTCCTTCATGTTATTTGGTCAACATATGCTTTCAAAATGTTAATGAAAGATTTGAGACTATCTCTTTCACAACGTGGAAATTCTAACATTATAAAAGAGTTTTGCTTTTGAATTTGAAAGATAGAATTGTGTATCCAAACTTGCACCATAGCCTTGTGAATTTGGGCATGTTATTTTTGGTGGGAATGGGATGTGCTTGGACTTGTGAGGAAATTGAAAACCTTTCCCTAATTAATGTGTAATTGCTACTTTTTCATTGGATTCTTGTAAATCTTAACCCTTGTTTGTGGTCAATTGTGTGCTATTTAACATGACCTATGCACCCCATCACCAAACTTGTTATGGTCATTTTATTCTTTAGTTCAATTGCCTATCACCAAACACTCAATTCCACCCCAAACTTGGGACCCTTGTAAAATTGAACCATTTTTTTCCATAACCAAACATTAAAAGAACCCCCCATGTTCCCCCCTTGCATAATGAAAATCAACCCATGACCAATCACCAAAATAGTCCCTTGTAAAAATATTCAAAAGTTTTACAAATCTGCCCACCTAAACCTTTAATACCAAACACTAAAATTTGATGACAGGTCACCAATATGAAAAACCAAGAACAATGTTTTTTAAGCCAAGTGTTTGGTAATGGGCTAAAGAGACAGCACTCATGAGATTTTTTGTGTTCTAACACAGGCCAGCTGCTGCACTACATGGGTGCTCGATGACTGGCCTATGTTTGGTGATGGGCCAGTTTACCCTATATGGTTGTATCATTTCTCATGATTTCAGTTGCACTTACAGTCCTAGAATTGAGATTTTTGTGGTTCTAAAATTGTCAAAAAAACAGAACCTGAGGTCATTAAACAGAATCGAAGAACCACACAACACTGGGGATAATGCATGATTTCCCACTGAGCCTTGGGGTGAGGTGATTCTGCCACAGTGAACCAGCACCCACCAGTGCACGATCCACTGGATGCCTGGTACTACTCAGTTATGGATGAAACGCAACTAAGTTAATATTAGGTTTCACCTTGGTAACCAATTCCATAGGCAATAGGTCTCAAAGATAGGTAGAAAGGTTGGAAAATAGTTAACTATTATGTAAGTAGATGGTTTATACATAGGTAATGGCTATTTTTATTACCTACCTACTACCAATCTGCTGGTGGGTTGTTAGTAAGTAGGTAGATAAAAAGCACCTACAGAGCTAACTACCACGGTTAGCTAGGGAACTGGAACCCAACAGAAAACTGTTTCCAGACCACTTACCATTCATCCTTTACGGCGGGCTGATGGGTGCTTGTTCACTGTGGCCAGGTGATTCCTCTTTTTAGACTGCAAGCATTTGAGTGGAAAATTTACTCCACTGATATGATCAGGTAAGTGTGGAACACATGTCTGTTGGATTTCAGAAAGTCAAATAATACACAATTTCAGACCATATTGTTGTAGGCTGTAGCCTACTGGAGACTCAATTGTCCAAAATCAACCATTTTATTACAAATTGGACCAGTTCTTTTTGCATATGTCTCAATGTTCCAGTTGGAGCAGGGCAAAAAGGGAGACAGAGCCGGTTACCATGTATTCAGTGTTTCTTTGAAACAAGACTAGAGGGCTGACTAATTCATGCAGGACATAAAGTTGACATCTGCAAAGTTTGTAAAGGGGTTTCACATTCTGCATTCACAATGTGATGTACTCAAAGTTCAACAGATGATGTTAAAGCTTAACATCCAAGACATTGAACGCCTCCTCATGGGGTATGTCCAACGCAAAGGTGGTCAACAAAACTTAACCTTGCATGGTTCTGTCACAAGGTTTTGATTAGTTCGAAATAAGATTGTTGGTTTTCAATGTCTAAATTTATGCCGGTGGTTGGTATTCATGCTCTTTATTGAGATGTGTTGAGTTCAAAATTAAGGTGGGAACATAAAACTTGTAGAACATAAAAAAAAGAAAAATTGTTGAGCATGCAATAAAAAAAAAACTTACACAATAAAGTTCTATGCAAAACCATGCTGGTCACAAAATACAAACCCAAAATGCACTAAACAAAGCTCGTTAGGGGATATTTAAAGCGTCTCATATAATTAATAATCTCACCAAGAGCCCCACCAGTACAAATAAAAACAAATGCTTGGCCACAAAAACACCTGGAGCACAAACATAGATTTCCAATAGCTAGGTTGAGCCACAAGTTTTCATCCACAAACTTGACAATGCAGAGTGGGAAACTAGACACAAACACACACACACACACACAAGACTTTAAAGTCTCTTGAAATTTGGGGGGCTGAGCAGCCTTCTTTTTCTTGGTGAAATTTCATCAAAAAGAAAAAATTAAAAGTTGAAAATGAACTGATTTTAGAAGCTTTTAATCACCAGAAATGATGGGGGAAATAGTAAAAATAGCCAGATTTCTATATTTGTTTCAAAGTATGTAGCAAAAAAATATAAAATAAGGATGATTAAAGATTTGTAATTCAATATCTGATTTATAGCCATATTTGGCTAACTCCTCCTAAGGATAATCATCTTTTTTTCAACATTTTCCTAATGATGATTGCCACTTTGGCTACAAACAAAATTCCTAAAAACAAAACACTAGTGATGAAGGAGAGCTATAATCAAGAGGTTCTGAGGTCAGAATGAAAAGTCTGTCATGCAGCTATTATTGACACCAAGTTTTGTGCATTGTGCAATAAAGGTACTGTGTTTCTGTTGCAAACTGCACTACATAAAGCTCACCATTATTTGGCTCAGATACATACATCTTTATTGCCTTTGCACTTTTTATCCCCACACTTTGCTCGCTTTGCTTGGTGCTGCACTAAATTAAGTCCGACATGATTTCAATTGTCTACTACCTATGTCCCATTGCATTCATTCAAGTTCTTTGATCTCTCTTCTTATCTATGCATAGCTTGATTGTTTGCGGTTTGTACCTCCAGTTAATAGGACACAAGATTCAAAATACACTACTAGAGAAAAGACATCAGCTCCATATCAGAAAAATCATCACTGATACTTTTTGACAAGCCCATTATGATATATTTGGATAGACTCTTGTGGGTGTAGAATAAATTTGAGATGGACTATGCGGTTCATCCTTGCAGCTTTTCTCAACTTTGTTTTGTTGCATAATTCAGCCAAGGAAGAGACGAAGAGAACAGTGTTTTGTGGTTCTTCCTTTCGAAAGGGAAACTTTGGTCTCAGTTTTGACATTGTAAATCTGAGGTGGAGGTTCTCTGGGTGGGGGTTTGAGCCAAGTTCTTAAAATTTTTATTTTTAATTCTACAATTTTTTTTAATTCAATAACTTTTTTACTTAATTCAAGAACTAGGTTCAATTCTAGCACACATTAAACACTTGTCAATGCTAGAGATTATATGAGTACAAAGTTTTACAACGAATTAAAACCAAGGGTCTATGTATGTATAGAATTCAACAACTAATTAAAATCATTGTTGTAATATCTTGGCACCTTTGGCACAAATTAAATTATTTTTAATTTTGTTGGATTTAATTTTGAAAGAATAGTAGCTTATTATGCCAAATAATTCAAAATTTACGATCACACCTGAACCCTAGCCTTCTTCAGCATATACAAGTTCATGAGGTAGTCCAACCAAGAAGACAACTGAAAACTTTGGGTAGTGAAGGTAGTTTTATTATATTTAGTTTGTACCTATCAAAAATTTCAAAATCAAAACTAAGTTGTCAAACTCAAATTCTCAAAATATATTGATTATTCAAAAGGGGATGTTGCCAAAGCTGCCAAGATATTATGATACTTAATTATAAAGTTTATCCTACTCATTAATTTTTTTAAATAATCAACTTTTTAATCTAGATATCATGCCTTATTTTGAAGAATATATTTTTCACAGTTTCAATTTCAATTCCGTACTGAACAAAATATTAGTTCTCTGGCCTGATTCTTGCATTGGTTCCAACAAAATTGTGTCGACTTGCATTCAGGTCAAAAAAAAGTTGACTCTAAACCCTCAGTTTTTACCTTGCAAACCGGATACCCTCCCAACATTGGAAGAGACTTTGCACCACCTTATAATTGGTTGACAAGTTACCATGGGTGGATAGCTAGGTACGCATAAATTAATTTGAAAATGAAGTGCTTAATTAATTAATAAATAGATTGGACAAAAATGTTTAGTCTTCATAAATAATTTTCAAATAGTGCCTAATTTTCAAAAGAAAAAATCAAAAACTGTCAAATCATACAAAAGATTGTCATGGATCCAATTTATCATTATTGACCAATGCTCTGTTTCATTGGACCGTGAACCTTGGACCCTTGTCTAAAGTGGGCCTTATACTAATTCCAAACAATCTCCACAGGTCTTTGCATCTTATTACCTCTTCTTATTACCTCTCTACTGGCAAATCTCTGTCACTGATAGTATAGACACCATTTTTCAATCAACTTATGTACTTGTTTAATGTTTTTTAAATTATACCCCCAATGTGTCTAATTTCTGAAATTGTAACCAAAAAAATGCAAAATGAAAATATTTTAAAAGCAAAGTGCACAAGTAAGGTGTTAGAACCCTGTCTGAAATAGCTATCACACATTGACTAGGCTATTAGGTCACTCAAGTTAACTAAGAAAACAAATTCATTTCACCAAATCCAGCAATCACACTGGCCTGCAAAAAAAATCTATCACATTACTTAGGCACTTTGTTGGCTTTGCCTACTAAGGCATGGATATTGTGTTTAGATTCATTATAGAGTATGGTAGCCTAAGGTATTTTGGCCCCTAGGTAGTAGGTCTATTTTTATATAAGGATTTCAAGATATTTAGGCTTGTATTGAAACTTGAGATTAGTTATAATAGAGTTATAATATCTTGAAGGATTTTGGTTTCATTTACAGGATTTTATTGAAGATTATATTTTTACATGGTGAAATATTTGAATTTCCAGATTTCATTTTTTGCCTTAAGATACCTTTTGATGTAAATGGCAAGGCCACAGTGTAACACATCCCTTGTTCATTTTGTTATTTGGGGTTGCCTCCCAAGTGCAATTGTCCCCCACTATGGGCAGGTGGGCAGTTCCCCTAGTGTCAAGCTAAATGCACCTTCACATGCTTCAGATACCATAGAGATCTCATCCTGGTATTAAGTACACAATTGCAGCAAAAGATACCAGCTGCAGCACCAGTGCAGAAGTGACCTACAGATCTCAGCTTGATTCATGTTGGCCCTGCACCAAACTTGCAAAATGTCATATACACTTACTTGGTTGCCCTCTGTTTCCTCTGCTATCTAGGGTTGAGGTTCTGGAGAAGTTGCTCCTGGGTGGGATATTTTTGAACAAGGGATGGTAATCCTTTACCTTCTCTTGTAGATCAGCACTGATGGTCCTGGTTTCTTCTACATAAAGACAGAACAATACTCCCGAACGTGCCAGGGTTCTGGCAAGCATGTTCAGAGAAGGTATAGTGTCTCACAATCCAGAAGCAAATGACTGTCAGAGCTGCTACTCACCTGTTTATAGGTCAAGGTAGTGTCTGAGGCCTCACCTACATACCTGGTTACTCTCTCCTCTCATCATCATGCTTGGAGAAGCTTGGAAATTTCCAGAACTGGGGTACATGACAGAACTGGAGCTTGAACCATTACAATCCTCTCCATCTCACATGACAATAATCATTCCTTCCATTTTCTTGGCTTCAATGGCTGTCCTAAATGTCCAGATCAGCCTATGACTAACCCCAATCTTAAGGCAATGTGTTGCTGTTTGGAATTTGTTAAGTATTATGTGCCAAAACCTAATGTCAATTTAAAGTAAAAAATATGCCTCAATAAACACCAAATATTGTAGTGGATGAAACCACAAAGTTTATCACAAATGTGTCATGAGCCATGGGCTTTTGTGTGAGAAAAACCACATTCTCTTGTAGTGCAACCATCTTCATCAACTAGAGGTTTGAACATTCAAGATACCAGCTCTTTGCAGTACTTCGATGTCCCTGCAAAGCTCCTGAGTGCAACACGTTCAGCTTTTAACCCACATTCATTATTGTACTAACATGTCAAAAAGGTTAGATCAAACTGGGCAGAGTGTACTTTCTTTCATCACCACAGATGTCAGCCCTTAACAAATACTTGCAACAATTCTGAGATGAACGAAACTCGATGTTTGGTGGGGAGAATCAGGTCAGTTGAGAGTTGGTCCTTCACAATTATCCTTCTTGTATGGAGACTGGAAAGTTTGTTGAATGGCCTGCCTTCTCAAGCATCCCAGGTTGGTTAATCAAGCTCAGATCTACTCACCCATGCACAGTCTCAGCTTCATAAGGATCAAGCAGAAGGAACTCTTTTGTATACAAAAATTGTCCCAGTCTGCATGTATATGGAAGATTGTGTGAAGTCAGATGAACAACATGAGTTGACTAATGGCTAACTGCATTGTCTGTTCAACAGTGTTTTGGTAGGAGAACACCCATGGATGGCGGCAAGATAAGAACAGGGAACACCAACTTGCAAAAGACAGAGAAACATCTTTTTCTGCATGTCTCATCCACCACTAGGCTTGCAGGTTGTTTCATCAATGGAGATGCAGACTGAGGACATGTACAGATTACAAGCTTAATTTTTGGTGGATTACACTCTACCCAGAGAAGAAAACAATCCACCAGCTCCATTCTCTTGCAAGGATAAGCAAAGTGGTTAACCTTGCTGCACGAAAAAGAGTCATCTTCAGCAAAATGTGTACAAAACTCTGACATTGAATCTCTTGCTTTGCTAGAGCTCTTCAATATCAAAACCCGATTCAAATGGACATGCCGCAAGGCATGACTTGGGAGAGACAGACTTATGTATCATACTCATCAAGACATGGTGAGGGGTAATAATACCTTGCACATACTCTCCTCATGGAATTGAGCCTTGTACCTGAGTAGCAATTTTTGATCGCAAGGAATGATTTCAAAACCGCAACACATTCATAACTGCTAATAGCACATCAAACATCATTTTACATGCAGATTTAGACTAAAGTATTGTGGAATAATCTCAGGACGTATAAGATCCATAACCATCCCTCGTGAGAATCTCAATGCTCCAATTGGCTATCAGGTCAGGAGTTACAACTCATAACTTTCAACCTCAGTTTCATTGGCACCCTACTAGTTAGCACAAGATATCACCCTGGGCTCTCATTGCCCCAATGATTCTGTCACCTGTTGCTGCTTCGATGAATATTTCATCACCGCTCTCTGCATGGATGAAAAGAGGGCATTCTCATCAGGGATGGTTATGTCCGGTAACCTGCGCACTCGATCACCAGTTATCTAGTTGCCAGTTACCTAGTCCAAAACCATTTTAAGACATTGTGGCCATGCATCCCACTTCCTCAGATGAACTGGCTTGCAATGGAAACACAAATGAAGTGAGAATTGTAAGTAGTGAAGCTGTGTACAACACATGAATTAGGATAAAGAAAGTGGGCATCAAGATGGCTGAGGATCAAATTTTGATACTGAAACAGTCGTCAACGCAAGATTGACAAGTACAAACTTTGGACAACAATGTGAAATCTTCCTTTTAATATGTCAATCCCTTAGTGGCAGCAGGTTCTGTAGATTAAGAGAAGCAATTCTTACATTGCAACAACTACATGACAGAAGTGCTACTCAAAAGCAGCCTTGTTTTTTATACTGACAAAACTTCTCGAAAATGTGAAATTCAAATTTAAAAATGAAGTGATTTTTGAAGGTTTTGAGTTTTGATTGCCAGAAGTGAAAAAAATATTAATATAATCGCCAGATTTCTACTGTTGGTTTTCAGCATGTAGCCAAAATTATAGAAGGGTGATTAAAGATCCATAATTCATATCTGGTTTAATTAGCCAGATTTGGCTAAATCTGGCTAATTATGATCACCACTTTTGTTACATCTTCTTATGGACAATTGCCTCTTTTGCTACATCTTCCTATGGATGATTGCTGCTTTTGCTGCTTCAAAAAGATCCTAAAAGAACTCTGCTCAAAACTCTAAGAACTGAGATTCTGACCTGGCCCAAGAAATCATCAACAAATCAATCCTCATCCCAGACCACTATGCTTAATAACTTGCTCCAC
>Ga0116231_10008647_pt1 | contig 17734 bp, 9 predicted proteins | sample S1TSphgellanicum_2_FD_89695 | JGI IMG/M metagenome (GOLD analysis project Ga0116231, IMG submission 89695) | Host-associated microbial communities from peat moss isolated from Minnesota, USA - S1T2_Fd - Sphagnum magellanicum MG | ecosystem: Host-associated > Plants > Peat moss > Unclassified...
AGGGAAAAGAAAAAAAAAAAAAAAAAAAAAAAAAAAAAAAAAACTGATGCAAATTGATTTGTAAGGAGTAGTTGGTAAGGGGAGAAAGATCAATTTACAAACCAATTTGTAAAAAAAAAAGGATAGAGTAGGTCTGTAGGTAGGTACGAAGTCCTTGGTCCTCAGTGCTCACAAATGGCAAATTTTATTATTATATTGCTGCACAAAAATAAAAATGTCAAGGAAAGTCTGACTTGTCACTCAAGCCTGAAATCTTCACGGTTCCCCAAAATGGGCTTTGAGTGACAAGGCAGATTTTGACTGACATGTCAGACTTGACAGGCCCACATTTGCCATGGATTCGTGCCCATATTTGCACCTTTTTAGATGACGATCTTCTATTTTATTAGTGTATTAGTTGTGTCCTGATTGATTGTTGTGTTTTTTTGGTGACTTGTGTTCTGGAGCTTTTCTTTGCCTTATGGACTAGGTATAACCATACGGACTATGACCCTTGTTTCATCCATCCATCAAAGAGAGTGGCTATGATATTTTGATCCAAGAAACTATGACCCTTGTTTCATCCACCAAGAGAGTGGCTGTGAAATTTTCATCCAAGAAACAAAGGATTATGGGGGTCATTTGGCCAATTGGTAGCCAATGTTGGTACCTTGTGCCAACTAGTAGGTTACTCCTGAAATGAAGGTTCACGGTTATGGGTTATAACTCGTGTCCTGATAGCCAATCAGAGCGCTGGGATTCTCATTTTCATCAGTTACAATCTACAGAAAAGCCCATTTCAGACAGTTCCTCTCAATTGAGATGACACATGGACCCACATTTTGTGATTGGTGGGTCACTTTCAGCGGATTTTTTGGGGACGAATTTTGCCTTTTTTACGACCAAGAAAATTGGGATATTTTGGAATTTTAAATTTTTTTCTAGTATTAATATAACTAACTTGCTAAAGTTTTTGGGAAAAATTCACCAAATTTTCAGTATCACAAAATTGAAAATAAAAAACCCTGGGACTCATTTTAGAATTGTCGTTTGAACTTCCGGCTACGTCTTCGTGGATGAGATGACTCTTCGTGGATGCTTCATGTTGATGGTTCATGGATACAAAGTCAACAGACTGTGGATAACCTCAGTCATCCATCTGTACATCCTGGATGAAGTTAGGGTTAGGGTTCAAACAAGGAAGGTGACGAGACGGAGGAAGACAGAGAAAACATAGCACACGAGAACATTAGCACCAACGATGGCGATCATCGCCGCTGGCGCGTCGTTGCTGCTCCTCTCCTGTACGTTTTCTCTTTACTTCCTCTTCACTCCCCCTTTGGCCCGTTTCTCCTGAGTTTTTCCTCCGTTTCTTTTGCTTCTCTTTTGTTCTTGCAGCTGTTTTAGCTCTCTGTCATGTCCTATTGTCCTCGATCGCATGATTGTCTGCTCGATCTGACCTTGTGAGATCTAGTTCCTTCACACATGTTTTTTTATATCGTTTTCGGAGAGTGAATATGATTGAACAGCTGGTTTGTGTTGTACCATAGTTTTCTCGGTATGTTTGGTTGCTTCTCGTAGACGACTCAATATAGTTTGGGAATATATGCGCCATGTGATGACTTGCATTCTGGTTTTGGAACCAGGATTATTTATATGTTTGACAGTTTGATTTCTGCTCATAATTAGGGTTTAGATATGCGTTTGCTGCAATGTAATGATGGATACGATGTTTGACACTGGGAAGTCATTGCTGTTTAGGGTTTAGGGTTTATATATGCACCATTTCATGGCTTGCATTCTGGTTTTGAAACCAGGATTAACTATATGTTTGATAGTCTGATTTCTGCTTGCAATTACGGTTTAGATCTGTGTTTTCTGCTATTGAATGACGCACATGATATCTGACATCCGGAAGTCATTGCTGTTTTCAAGATCGTAATTTCAGTCTACAAACTTGTGCTAATTGTTGAATTTCTTGCAGGCTTGAGTTGGCTGTTGCTTGGATGGCTGTTTGCCATTGTAAGCCAAATGACTTCTGCAAACGCTCTGCTGCAGCCATTCAGCGATGCTGACAAAGAAGCTGCAGCAGCGTATTTCCTAGCAGATGCAAATGGCTTCTATGGCAGGTACAAGTTTTATTTTCTTTAGGTCCTCTGTTTTGGGGTTTTTTCTATGGCATTGTGCATTTCTTTCCCTTCATTCTCTGCTGTTTGTCATGCCTTTCTACCATGTTATTGTTGCCAGAAACTGGGTTCAAGCTCTTGACTAGCTAGATTATCTCAATGCCTTGACAGTGGGACAAGGGTTGTATCTTCTGGCAAATGATGATGGGGAGTTGGAATTGTCATTTCAGGTTGTGAGAGACCTACCATGCAGAGCAGGCACTGGAAATTCTTGAGTGGGTAGATGTAGAGTCACACAAAATTTGTGACTCACTTGTAGGGGTTGTATAATAATCCCCTAACTCTGTGGAAGATGCCATTTATGGTGTGAAGATCACAGAAGTCCTAAAATGCCCTCAAGGAGCAGAGATTGCTAAGGTATGCATATTGACCCATGTGTATCCAGGGGAGAGATAGCAAAATGAGTTCTTCAAGTTTGATTTCTCATCAGAGTTTTGGGTTTTGAAGGTTGTTGTGTCTGGTTTGCAAGCTGCTGTAGAGAAGGCAAACTCTCTTCTTGAGCTACACCATTCTGTGGGTGCATTGGCAACAATCTTCAAAACCCAAAACCCTGGTATTATGACCTTTCATCTTTGGTTCTGTGGGCTGGAACCTTAGAAGCTCTGAATGTTGGGAGGGATACATTGTTCTTCAACCTTGGGATCACAACCAGAACAAGCTCAATGATGAAGAAAGTCATTATGACAATATACGCTATACTGAGCTTACAGCTCTGGTGAATAACCTTGAATGAGAGCTTGGAGATACTATCTTTGTGGATTCTTCCAATCAAATGCTCTTAGGTTGCCATCACTGTGCTTGTTAGTTCCTCTTCTTGCAATTATGTGGATGTACTTGTGTTGTGTATGCATTTGGAGGTTTGAAATTTTCTTTATGCAATGCAACTGAATATGGAGTCCTAGTGAAAATTGTTCAATGTGTAAAGCGTTATTGTGGGTATAAATGCCATACTGCATTCATGGCTTTGATGATAACCTTTGAATGAGAGCTTGAGATTACTGGCTTGATTGGTATAACCTGAACAAAATCTGTGTAAATCTTGGTGCTTTTGGGGTTTCTTTGATGCAGAGAGTTTATGACTAGGGTCCCTGTGTTTGATTTGTGGTTGTAGATTTTTGCTATGATTGCTTAATTTCAACATTCATAGCTTGGTTTGAAAATATATTGCCACAGCACTTGCTAATTCAAGGCATGTGTCTGGTGAGCTTTGATGACTAGTTTGATGTGTGGTGGTTAGTGCTGCCAAGTCTGGCTTTGTGCAAAGTTTGAATTTGAACACCTTCTCCAAGAGCATGTTAAGTCATTGGTTGTAACAGTGTGTTCTCCATTTCTGGTTAAAAAGCTGGATGATGCATAGTTGTGGTATTGAGCTGGTGTCTCTGGTGGACATGCATTGATGTAGAGTTTTGGCCCAACGATCCTGGAATGATTTGGTCTCAGTGGCACTTTCATCCGTTTGGTGCTTGTTGTATGATTTGCTTAACATAATAAATTGTGAATCTGAATGATGTGGATGTACTTGTGACAGTATGTTGTCTGAATTTCATTTGCTGACTCTTACATTCCGGTGTTATTCCAGTTTTGTCATCTTACAGATGTGTAGTACTTTTGGTTCTGATGAAGAAGTAGAAATTGAAAGCTTAGGTACTTCTGTCCTGTAGCAGTTCATCCTAGTAGCACTTGTCTGTTAGCACTTTTGAGAAGCTTTGCTCACAAAATGCTGAGTTTTTTGAGCTTGATGATATTATGTCATTGTGACTATATACGCTATTCTGAGCAAATTGCTCTGATGAAGAATGTTTGGATGAGAGCTCATAGCTAATGTCTTTGCTGGTATTTGTTTTGGGACCAATTTTTTGCACATTGCACAGTTATTTGTCCAGGTAAATTGGTTTTTTGTAGCATGAAAGACTTGTTATGTTGACTTTGGATCTCCTTATCTTGTTCTATGTTTCACTTAAGGGCTCAAAACTATCATAGACATGGGTAGCACTTGATTGTTTCATTGTTACCAGCTGATGAAGAATATGTGGTTCTACAGAAGCAGGGTTGGACTTCTGAGGGTGTATCCTTCAAGAATGCACTAAGTGGTGTCTTCAGTTCTCTCAAGGTATTAAGCTTACTTTAGAAGGTTCTTAGGTGACCCAGTACAAATAATACTGTGAACTCTCCAGTTGTCCACATGGCACCTCCATCTTTGCTGGTGATGCAAAAATGGAATTGACTTTAGGCAGCCATTTGCTTTTAGGTGAGAGTGTACAGATATGTTATTCACAGATAAAACTCGTCAGTGTCTGCATCTGATCTAGGGTTTAAAGCCATCTGCTCACAGATGTATTACAAGCTTCCTTTCCAAGATGGGGGTTTCTAGATGTTTGCCTTCCTGTAAATTGAATCTACCTTGGGATGTCTTGTACATGAAGGCATACTGAATTAAACTTGGCAAAATGTATTAAGCCTTACTTCTTGGGATACATGTAATTTCTGCAATATCTTGCCTGCATCTATTGTACCAAGCTGGACTGAAAATGTGTTGAAGCAGTAGGAAGTTTAGATGACCATTTGGTACTTTTTGAGGCCATACTTGCTCAGGGGCCTCTTCTCAGGCTGCCCTGAACTTTTAATAAACTCATTTTCTGTCAGCCTGAAAAGAGGCCTCCAAGGCTTGTCTCAAATGTCTTTCTTCCTCTCATGGGCTTTTCTGTTGGGGTATGTTTCCCTCCTGTATAGAACACAGACTAGTTATAAATCTTGATTTCTTTATATAATGCTTCTAAACAGTGATGTATGCCAATGATTGTCTCAACAACTAATCTTTTGCTCTGCATATTTGAACAGCTTAAATATTTGGTTACCAACATCGACCTTTTCCTGACAACAGGGCTACCAGGGGCAGCTGCAGTTGGCTTGCACAGTCCAATCACCACCATCATTTTACTTCAATTCTGGCTAAGAGTAAGTTCATCTCAGTCCATTGGAAACTAGATTCCTTTGTTCTTATTTTGTTAAATCTGCACATTTAAATGTCCTCATAAGGTCTATGGATTTGTATATAAACATTAGAAATTGCTCAAAGAGTAATATCAGGTCATTTCACTATTTTCTATTCAGGTGGATTTTGAATTCAAGTATTGAGAAATTCACTATTCTTATGAAGACATTTTATATACAGACAGCAAGTATGACTCCCAGGTCTATATCTGTGTACCCTTGGATGGCAGTATGCATATTAACCTGTAGATCACATCCTAGTTTTGTAGTCACTTAGTTGTGGCCACGACTGAAATATCTGTTGACTCTTGCACTCTCTTAGCAGTTTACAAAATGGTAGGGCTTTCTGAGTGAGACAAACTGATGGATTCTCTTTATACCACTAAATGTCTGTTGGAGCATTTCAGTCTGTTCAACTTGTTTGTAAGTGTGTGGAGATGGTACTTCATTTCACCACTCCCCTTTAATCCTTAAGTCATGGGTCCAGAACATGGAGGCTATGCACCATGATGGCAGGGCAGTGGTTGATTTTCTCAATGTGACAGTGTGTGAGTAACACCCATGAGGTTAGGAGTTAGGACCGTACTTGTGCTCATTCTGGTTTGCTGGAGTTCACCCAATGTTTATTTTTCGGTGTTACTGTGGAATTTTCTCTGTGATCTCACATATGTAGTTGATTCTAATTGGATTTTGTTTGATTAGTCTTTGGCTGGCTACTGCTGGACTTGAAACCTGTCATATGCTCATTCTGCTTGTTTTGTTGACAAAAATGTTAACTCCTGGTGCTTTTTCCAGTGCATGTCCTTTGAACAGGTTTAACTCACCTTTCATCATTGGCTGCAGGTCTTTGAGGTCTAATGATTACATAAACAGCAGAACTTGACCCAACAGGGCCTGTTGGATGGGAAAGCTTTCCCAGAAAGTGTATATGTTGTTTTGTTATGTGATTTTTACTAACATTGAGAGGGTGTACCCTTTTTTTGGTCAAGAAGGTCAAGTTTTTGATGAGGGTTAATATCATTGTTGCTAGCTAATGCAGGTTAATGAAATTGAGCTTTTTTTTCATGTCATTTTGTTGACTTATAAATGATCTCATTAAGGATTGTGTTCATGGTGGTTGATGTGCTATTTAACCTTTATTTTGTAATTTGCAAATCTTTTAAGAGTGTAACTTAGGACTTAATTAAGGTAACAAATTTGTAGTGTGAAGAAGAGACAGGTATACATGGTTTAAATCGTTTTCTATTATGTGAGAAGTTCAGTTATGCAAGCTTCTTTTCTACATGTTGATTCCACTAGGGGCAACCATTTAACTTGTGACGTGTGTTATGGTGCATGGCATGTGATACTTGGTTTTGTTATTGTTTTGTGCATCAATTTCTGGATGGATGCTCTTGCTATTGTGTCATTTAACTAGTGGGTAGAGAAGATGAACAAAAGTAGTGTTGTGTTCTAGAAAATACAACATGATGCAATACAAAAATTAAAAAAAGACAGATTGGGAGCAAGCTATTGAGAATATGAAACATTGTGTGAATCAAGGTGTTTTTTCAATGTATCCTGAAGTTCATCATGGTGAATCAGGTTGATTTCCAATTATGTAGAATTTAGCAGTGGAATTCAAAGCCCAAGGGACAATTGCTATCAAATTCATGCTAAGAAAAGAGGGCTGTGCAAAAGATTGCAAAGAGTGGTAACTCTTGGCAATGCAAGCCCATCATATTGAAAATTTGAAACATTCCTTATATGGTTGAACCAAAGAGATTTTGTAAGAAACCAAGAAAATTACACGCCTCAAATGATCACTTAATGGATAGTTCAGAGTGGATATAAATCAGATCAGAAGATAATCTGATCTGAACATGCAATTACTTGAACCAATAGAAAGAACAGCATATTTGCTAGTTCAGCATGATTATGGGAAAGTTGATCAGCATGAGAGCATGCTCACTGACTTACCATAATTATAGGATCTGGCTGATCAGCAATAGTTGTTGATCAAGATACGGTTTATGGTGTTTAAAGTAAGTCATCCATTGTTTTATATTCACTGTTTTTTAATATCAATAAGTGTATAGACCTTTCTTTCACATTTGTAGGCTTATGGTTAAAACAATGTAAATAATTTTGATTTTGATGTTCTTCATGAGCTTGTGCAACTGAGACTTGCAAATGTTAAAAGGTATTGCAATTCAAATTTGCACATGTGGATCTTGACTTTATATAGGTTGTATATGGGAAAGTAGAGTGTTGTTTTGTTACTCTAAATAATATATATGAGCTTTGGTGACTGGTGTTATAATTTGCATTTTAGTATAGTATGTAGCTAAACACATGCAATTAGAACATGGTGACAGAATTGAACCAATTGAAGGATAGGTTAAGTACAATGCAACATGGATGAATAAGCTTAATAATGTTTAGAGAATGTGTTGAAAGTAAGATGAAGGATATTTTGTCATGAAATGTGAATGTTATGTTATCTTGTAATTTATAGTGGTTGTGCATGTAGAATCTAATATTGTAAGGGGAAGGAATTGGAATCCATTGTTGAATCTGATGTGGATTTTGTACTCATCCCCATGTCTAAAGCGTTGGATACTTGTTGATTACATAAGAGTAGGTTCATGTATTGATGTAAACTAATTTTTATCAAGCCTTAATTTTTGATCAGTAAACAAGGAACTTTTTTGGATTGTGTTCCATTTTACCTTGTGAGAAATTCATATTACATCTTTGGTTGTCTTACAATGTGACTGTAGGACTAGTTGTGATTTGATTGAATGTGGCAAAATATTTTTGGTCGCTTCTGAAATTCCTTGTTGGAGCTATTGACTTGATTGCAGTTAATATTGTATCAAAATGTTGTAAAGGTCATAATGTATTTTAATATCAATAAAGATTGGAGATATTTTGAAAGAGGGGCATCTATTGGAAAGAAGAGTTACATGTGTGTGAAAAGCCATCTAGCCAATGCTCCAAATTTGGTGAATTCTGACCATTTTTCTCATTAAAAATCCTATGTATTGGTCAAAATTACATTTTTCAGGTCGAACTTTTGCTAAAATTCACCAATAAAAAAAACACTGGTAAGAACCCTCTTCATCCTTTGAATGGTGATCTATGTCAGTATAGATTCATGATAACTTTAGTCTTGTGTCTTAAGAATGGGTTAAGGCCATCCCCACATTCCCAAATTGTGAGGCCAGACTCAGCTATCACCTCATTCTAGGCCCCTTGTTTTGGGAATGCCTGCTGTCACCCACCTGCGGCTTCACCATACACAAAGTCTTTTTGACATCTCTGAGCTACATCAAACAGGGGTCACTGGATTATTATAAACATAAGCTTCCATATTCTGTTAGGCATTCATTGGAGCTATAACGAGCAGGTCAGTTCTCGTGAATTGACAACAACAATTGTCCCCTCCAACAATTGGTCATCGAAGTAGTACATCTTATTGTTGTCCCCTTAGGAACAGGAACTAGGCTCTAGTACTATAGTAGGATTGGGGCTCATCTTGGTAGGCTTACTTTTATATGCCCTTCGAATAAGGGAACCTAATGTATCTAGAGGTGTGTTTTTGAATGTACCCTATGAAAAAGGATTTAAATAAATTCGATGTATTTATCAATAATGATAGACACGACACTCAAAATGAAATTTTTGCAGTGGAAGAAGTATATGACTAAAATGACTCAATATTTTTTATATCACTTCAGGAACATATGCGAGCCACAAAATGAAAAGAAAAACAAACCCTTCCACAAAAAACCTGACAAGACAGAGGCATTGCTGGGACCTCGCCGTTCCTCTCAAAGTGAGGGAAAGTAGAAGAATAGTATAATAAGCAGGCTAAGATATTCTAATGAAGCGCAAGCTGCTTTTACAAATCCCTTCCCTACTTAAGCAAAAAGCAAGGCTCAACCTGCTTGCAAGTAAGAACTCCTGTTTTGCTGCTGATTGATAGTGTGGCAGCGGCGCGTGGTCGCATCTGGATTGATGGCATCCAATAATCAATTGAGCTTCAAACTATGTGTTGGTGGCGCTGCACTCAAGAAGCATGCAAATTAGCTTAGACCTACTGTACATGTACTTACTTGGCCATAGTAATAACAGCAACAGGCGTCGATGTAGGGAAAACTTTGATGACAACATTACAACTTTACGACCAGGCTTTCTACTAAAGATGGGGTACCACATGGTTGGTTGCAATACAGCAAATGGCATTTGATTTGGCAATGCTATTGATTTGCCGCATGACTCCAAATCATAGCATGGTCCTATCTTCTCTCAGGGCGAAAAATTCACTAGGTTAAGAAATCTCATCCAAATTATCTCTTGTGGCTTTGCATTCAAATTTGTTGGCCTTGCCTACCAAGGAAAGGATATTGTGTTTAGATTCATTATAGAGTATAGTAGCTTAAGGGATTTGGGCGCTAGGTAGTAGGTCTATTCTTATATGAGGATTTTAGTAATCTGATATTTTGGCTTGTGTTGAAACTTGAGATTAGTTCTAAAGTTATGATATGTTGAAGGATTTGGTTTCTTTTAGAGGGTTATTTTTAAGATTATATTTTTGCATGGTGAAATATTAGAATTTCCATAATTCTTCTTTTTCTTAAGATACTTTTTAATGTAAATGGCAAGGCCACAGTGTGACACACCCCTTGTTGAAGTTGAAAGGGGTCGCAACTGGTGTTGGGCTAGTACCTGCTTTGTCGGGTTAGAAATGAACTGGTACTGGTTTCGGTAAGTAAGTATTGAATCAGAACTGGGTCTGATTTTCGAAACTGGAACCAGAACCAGAAAAGAATTTTCAAAAAAGAACTGAACCTGGAACTGGGTTCCCGGCTCTATTTATGTGTGGAACCAGAACCAGAAAAGAATTTTCAAAAAAGAACTGAACCTGGAACTGGGTTCCCAGCTCTATTTATGTGTGGAGCCAGAACCAGAACTGAAATACGTGTATTTGAAAAAGAAGTGACTAGAATCACAGTTAACCGCTGGTTCCAGTCCAGGTTTGTAAGAACCAGAGACCAGAGTCGAGTCTGATTTTCAGAACTGGAACTGGAATGTTTTTTCTAAGAATTGAACCCCACAACTTGATTCAAGGTTCTAATTATGTGTGAAACTAGAACCAAGACAGGTCTAATTTAGTTTTTAGAGCCAAAACAGAAGGTTTTTCATGAAAGTAATGAAAATTCAGTTTTTCAGTTAACGAACCGCCCAACACTGGTCACAACATTTAGGGTGTGCATTGCCCCCACACAATGTTTTGATGCTGTTCCTTTAGTGATTTATGTGTCTCTGCAATTAAACCCCCCGTTGGTTGACTCATGGTACCCATAGTGATTCATATTCATTGGTTCAGGGGTGCAGTCATAGCTGTTTCTCTTTTTGGAAAGAGCCATATTCATTCGCCTATCATCAATTTTTTGGGAACATTGGGCAGTCCCTCAAATGGAAGCACCTCTTTGGACCCCCAGTTGCACAATAGAAACATATGTATTCCTATATAGCCCACCTTTCCAGTTTATATACATGGGAGTTGAACTTTGGGCAAAACCATATGGGATAAAACTGAGATGTTATTGGGAACATCTTGGGGAACATATTTAGGAACAGCTTGTGAACTTGGGAATCTTCTGGGAAATTGACGAAAATCCAATGGGAACTGATGGGAACGCATTGAGAACAAGGAAAAAAAAAACAAAAAATCACTCTACCCGCAGCTCCCTCAACGAGAAAAAAAAAACTGGACTGCTAATGAGTGCACGGTGAGCCTTCCCATTAGCTGCATGAAATTTCTCTTTCCAAAACTGTTCCTCAACATTTTTCAACTGGGCTAATACCCCTTGTTAAGAACTGGGATGCCTATTAGTTCCCATACAAATTGATTAACTATGTATCTTCCAAGTATCCATTATGTTTTCAAGAAAGGTGCAACACTAGATTGGCTGAAGAAATAACAGGAGTTCCTTGGTACTAGAAGTGTTTTTCGAGCTTTAATCTGACCAAAGACCCATCTGAACTTGTGAAATCACTAGCTTTGTCTCTTGGCTACATAGTGACTAGTGAGTAAAAACTAATGTTGACATCAACCTCCATGAAATGAACATAATTAAAAGAGGGTTTTCCCTGGCTTTGCCATGTGTACTCCTTTCCAAAAGTGAACCTCATTCAACTTTGTAGAACTATTATCTTTAGGTTCCCCTTTCAGCCTAGTGTTCTTAATTTTCATGTTGAGAGTCTGAACTTCATATGCTCAACTACTTTAACTAAGTCACATTGTGGCCTAATTCATAAGACCCTACATCCTTGCAAGGCATACTATGAACAGAACAAAATATTACATACAATAATTCAATTCACCTTGCGCCTAACCTCTATTTAACAATTAGCTACTAGGATTTAGCTACTTAAACTAGCAAATAATAATAAGTAGAAATTGGTTTCCTAATTTTATCTAAAACTTGCAAAATGCAATGAATACCACATTAAATATATTTTATCCTAACAAAATAAATGAAATTAGTACAAACATCATACCATTTATATGCTCATTCAAAATTGTTTGCATGTGCTTGCAGTTGTAATCCCCTACAATCCACATATAAAATTGACAATGAGACCTACAATTATGTACTAATCCTTTAGACCATTAAGAAAAGGGAAAAATTAGTTAACTTAGGTGTAGTTCATGCATATTATTTGAAGGAAAGAAGTCATGGGTAGATGAACTTTAAACATTTATGGTTAGGATAGTACTTTGATATAGAATTTTTTTTCAACAACATTGATGAATTTGAAAATGTTTTCAAAGTCTTTTAAAAGTGTGAGAAAATAATAATTTTCATCTTAAAAAGAAATTTTTTATTTTAAATTATTGACAAGTATTGACAACAACAAGAATTGCATTATTGACATGCCAATTCAATATTATCTTGGGGTTTCAATTGGGTGTTCAAGATCAAATTTGATTTAAATGGATATGTACCACAACATGTGATGCTAAGCCTAGTATTAAAATATTGAAGGTGTGAGACCTTTTAAGTGAAAAGAATAGGATTTTGTTGTACAAATTATTGCATGCAATTAATGATTTGTCTAGATGATGGATGTGGGATCATTCATAGTTGGGATTCCAAAAAGAGTGTAATAAACAAAAGATTGCAAAGGACAAATTTGCATAATGTGTAATATATTACAAATAATATGGTGTATTGTAATTATATCCACTATTATGCATAAAAATGTTGTTAATATTAAAAATTACCACTTTGTGATAGCTTTTTGTGTATTATACCTTGCAAACACCCATATCAAAATTTCAAAAGCTTCAAATTTTGAACCACAAGGAGGTGCAAGTACATAGATATGAGCTAACAAGAGTATTTTATAAAAGGATTAGGAATCCTTTTTAGTCTTTTTTCATTTTTTCATATGAAAGAATTTTTGAATGAAATCTTTGGAACTTGTTATTAAAAATACATGTAACTACCCCAATAAATCACATGTTTTGTGTTAATCATTGTTAAATAAATATAAAAATCTCAAAATGTGTAAATTTTGTTGAATTTTGCATTTCATTTTGAAAATTTATCATAATTCTGAATCATATCAAAATATGCTAATTATTTTAGGTTTTTTTTCTTATATCATAAAATAAAAAATTATTTTGTATATCATGCACATTGCACCCCATTTACATGTGGTAAAGGATTCTTGAAATTTAAAAAATTTGAAAAATATTTTGAATTTTTAAAAATTTAAAATTTCATGAGTGTTTTTTGAACTTGGGTAATAGGTTGTTATCATCTTAAATTTTTTACCATCGTAATTATGTTATTACAATAGTCTTTCACCTAATCCTTTGTAAAATTAACCACAATTTGATGCAACACCTTTTTAAATTCAAACATCTTTTTTAAAAACCAAAACCCAAAATTTAATTTAATGAATTTTTACTTTGAATTCTTCAAATTTTATTAATCATTTAACACAACTTGGAATGATTAACATAATTTTAAAATGTCAAAAAAAAACATATGTAAAAAAATTCACAATTTTCACCATTATTCAACATGGTTTTTGAATCCTATTTCTAGATAGAACTCACACCCAAGAGTACAATTGAGGGAAATGACCTTTTTTTTTGCCATTTGGCTAGTTGTTTATGGTCATTAAGCTTTGAATTTCTAGCTCTAGGTGTAATTCACAAGTACATGAAATAATCATATAAAAAAATATATTTAATCTCTCATCAAAGTTTATTGTGATATTTTTGCATTTCTAATTTTAAATCAAAATATTGATGCACAATGATATATGCATGTGAAAAATCACCACCACCATATGAATTATTTTAATTTAAACTATGCATTTTTTCTCACATAAAATTGTTATGTGTAAATGTTATTTGCAAAAACTAGTTGGAAAAAAAATCTTAAAATCACTTTTCCTTTCTTTAGACCCCAACCTTGAATGCCTTGGTGTCCACAACCTTTTCTTAAAATAAACTTGTCAAAAAAAAATTAAAAAAAAAATATATATATAAGTTGAAAGGCTTTTTGGTTGAAGGCCAAGAGAAATTATGAATCTATTTTGCAAGTATGTGAATGATTTGAAATATAGTATTCAAGTTCAAGTCAATTGATACAATTAATATACATTTTCTTTTACATATATAGTTATATATTGATTATGAGATCTTTTAGAAGAAGGCTCCATAGTGATTCTTGCATGATCATATTATAATGTGTTGACGATCTAACTTGGTCACAAATGGATGCAATCACACTAACAAAAGTCATCATAAGTGTAATTAGTGCTTGATTTTTTATGTTTTAGTGTTCAAAAAATATTAATATTGCAAGTCTTTAAATTATTTACACAATTAATTTTAAAAAAAAAATGGAAACATGTGAAACAAGTTGGAATGGATCTAATGACTATAAAATATTCAAGAACATTTCAAAAACATTACAATCCGTGTTTTTGTTGTTTTTCATTTGTGAAATGATTTGAAATGCTTTTAAAATGGCATAATCATTTACAATATTTATTCACACATATACATTGTAATATGGTTTGACATTTTTTTGTCATGTAGATTCTTGACCATTATTAAAATCATGAATTTTTAGTCCATCACCTTTTATTATTAATCCCAATTTAGCATATCATCTTGACAAGTAAACCCATTGATTTTTAAACAATCACCTAAAGAGGCAACCTTGACTCTTGTTATCTTGTTTGCCCTCAAATGATTTAAATTTTGTTGACACAAATTAAGAACAAATTATCACAAATGTTTAAGATGTTAGATTGCATTGAGAGCCAATGCCACATATGGGGGTGCAAATTGACATAACTAATTCAAAGGTAACTTGAAACACTAAGATATCAGCTAAAAGTAAAATTGAAATATTTCCATTTACTCCAACATCACCAAAGCTTGAATTGATTCTTTTAAAATTGACACCCAAATTTCTGTTCAATGTTATTTACAATGGTTGGTACTTGGTACCTGATGTAACCTTAGTAAAAGGAGCTGGAGGGAGTGTGCCTCAGGTTTGCAACAACTTTGTAAACTCCCCGTGGGTTGAGAACACAAAAATATACACCTACTCTATGATTTATTCATACCTTGTCACTTTATGGATCAATTTTCAACACAATATAACCATTACCCAGTCAATAAAAAATAGTAACTTATGATATGGTAACACTTGGAGCATAGCTCAAGTTATGACTTGTCATTAACTGAATGGACCCAACATTAAAGTGATGATCAACCTTGGCAAATATTGTGCAGGTACAGTGACCTAATAGAAGATAATTTACAGATAGGGCAAGACAATAAATCTGAGAGTGGGAAACAGGAAACATATAGTATTGCCTATTGTAGGGGCAAAGTGGCCTGGATTGACATCAATGCCAGAGTTCTCCATTATTCACCAGAGTAAAGTTGGCAAATTGTGTCAAGCTTGGGTGAGCAACTATCACAGTGAGTATTGCAGTACACCCACCCTCTGATCCTTGATAAGTTTGTGCCACGCACTTTTCTCAAGAAATTTTTTATGTCCATAAACACTTATATACAGTTTAAACACTCAACATATGATAAGAACCAAGTGGCTCACATCATATCATCAATATTCCTCAATAATCACATCACACCACACCATCATCACATGTGGCAAGATCTCACCAGCTATTCTGAGACCACTCCAACAAATTTCAATTTGCATACCTATACTATTTCCAGGCCCTACATTATGTGCAGGGTAAAGCCCCAGGGTGGGACATTCCCAAAATAAGGACCCCAAGGCTGAAGGCCAAAGGCTGGTCATTTTGGGAATGGCCCCACCTAAGGGCTTTATCTGGTGTCAAAACTGTGGCAATAAGTTTTTAAAAACTTCACTGTGATACCTGGCGGGTACCAGATGGAACTGCTGACCCCAACAAAGAAAAAACGGAAAGTGCCTCCTCTCAGCAATACAATGTGAAATTCATGCCAGGTTTCAAGATGGGTTGGACATTTTTTGGTTCAGTGTATCTGGTCGTCCATTTTTTGTCACCTTTTTCTCCAATGTTAGTCCTTTCTCCGACCCATGCTTGGGACGAAACCCCAAATGAGGGGAAAAGCGGGGACAACCCCATCACATATGAGTATTAGAAAAATACAACGGCGGGAGGTGCTTGCTCTCATGCTTTGGGGAATAGTTTTTTTGCATGAAGCTCATGCACCCAATAATGATTTGTGTGCTCTGGTGGCTTCATCTAGCCTCATGTCCCAGACCAATTATGGCAATTCAAGCTCCTACTATGATGCAGTGTTTTGTTTTCAGGTGGCAAAATTTCGCAATTTGGCAAATATTTCTCAGTAAATGTGAAAACGAAAAAAAAGTGATTTTAAAGCATCTTTCGCCACTTTTTGAATTAAAAAATAATAATTAACCACATGTATGTGGTCACTTCTAGCAGCACAATTGTAAAAATGCTACAGCCGTCCTAGGACAATCGTCATTTAATGTAATTTGATGCTGAGTATCCTTTGCCAGTAGACCGACTTGAGGAATTTCAGACAAAATACCCTGGATCCCCTTTCTCAATTAATAAGTAACTGAAGAATTTACAATGCCAAAAACTATAACTATTTTCAATAGTTGCTATTTCGCCTATCATGCTTAGTGCTTTGTTTTCAGTTTTCTGATGTAGCGCCATCCCATAAAAGATAGAGCATTAATTGGCAGCAAGATTGTAGGAAACTATCTGAACTGAGGAAAACTGACCCAAAAAAAATTGCCCCAAAACTAAAAGGTCTGTGTAAAATTGGGGGGAAAATTTCTTTGTTAAAAAGCTTTCCAAAAGATTTGATGAATTTTTCTTTAGAATAAGAAAGTTGCGACAGAGCATTCCAGCATTCCTTTTCAAATTTTGAGGTCAGAAATTTGCTTAAATTTACCGCCGAAAACAAATTCACGAATATTCATGCTCCTTGATTTTAAGCCCCCCTCCAACCTCCAATAATGCTGTTGATTAGCCTTAGTTGAAAGTTGAAACCAGTTTTATCCAGTTTAACTCAATCAGTCCTGATTTTAACTTAATTTTTTTTTTTATGGGAACCTCTGATTTGATCTTCAGATCGATTCTTTGAATTTTAAAAATCTTCAGTTCTGATCATTTTCACAAAGCATTTAAAATTAGTCCAATTTCAGATCAGGTCTAATTTTATCTCCACTGTATTCACAACTAAATAATTTTTTTAATGTAATATTATTTATTCAATTGATACACATAGTTGAAGACAAAATTATGTAATACTAATTATATACAACCAACTACATGCAATAAGTTGCGTAAAGCAGAGGGCCAAGCTTATATTTTTAAAAATAAACTTATATACATATTTGCTTAGAGAACTTGAACCTGGTTAAAACACCCAAATTCAGGTTTTAATTTAATTTGAAAAAAATCAAATTGTTGATTAGGTTCCAATGCCAATTCCAACTAAACTTGAAATTTCTAATCCAGAAACCCTAAAACTAGACTTATACGTTGAACCTGAATCTATTTAAAATCAAAGAACCTGCCAACACAGGTTGAAACAAGAAATTATACTTTACTCCAGCAGGATAAAGATGTGCTTTTATTAGGAATTTTTTTGATATAGCCAAAGTGGTGATCATCCCTTGGAAGATTTATCCAAATCTGGCTGTAAACCAGATACCAAATAAAAATCTTGAATCATCCTTCTATACCTACATATGGAAACCCAAATTTAAAAAATCTGGCGAATTTTTTCCCCTCACTTTTGGCGATTGAAACCTTCAAAAATCACTTCATTTTCAATTGTTCAATTTTGTAATTTGGCGAAATTTTGCCAATAAATAAAAGGTGGGCCAGAACTCACAATTTTAATACCAAGCGTTCAAGCAGTAATATGTTTTCTGGAAGAACTGCAGGGAGATTGGGGTGTGTCAACACCAGATAATTTCTCGCTGTCTATTCATGAAAAGTATCAGACTTTTGGACTCGAGTTTTGAACCAGAGTTTTGTATATGTATAGA